>Ga0335072_10000550_pt1 | contig 71290 bp, 59 predicted proteins | sample Lox_Sample_21_FD_206725 | JGI IMG/M metagenome (GOLD analysis project Ga0335072, IMG submission 206725) | Soil microbial communities from Loxahatchee National Wildlife Refuge, Florida, United States - Lox_Sample_2.1 | ecosystem: Environmental > Terrestrial > Soil > Wetlands | place: USA...
CAGTTCGCCTACGACAGGATCACCGGCGACGCGGCCGGCATCACCGCCTCCGTCCAGCTGCCCGATGTGCTGATCACCGCGGCCGACGCCAGTCAGCCCGCGTTCGCGAAGTACTTCTACATCCCTTAGAAGAGCGCCCTTTACCGGCAAGGCGGAATCTATTGCGTGCGGTTGTCCTCGGAGACACACCCTGGTCGCTGCGCGTCGCCGACGGCTGGCCGGAACCCGAACTGGGTTCCGGCCAGGTCATGGTGCGCGTGGGCGGCGTCGGCATCTGCGGCTCGGACCTGGCGCTGATCTCCCATGCACGGCGGGCGCCGACCTACCCGTGGGTGCTGGGGCACGAGGCGTTCGGCGCGATCGTGGCGGCCGGCCCGGGCGTGGATGCGTCCCGGCTCGGCCAGCGCGTCGTCATCGAGCCGAATTACCCGTGCCTGCGCTGCCCGGCCTGCCGGTCCGGGCACACCTCGATGTGCCCGGACCGGGTGCTGGTCGGCTTTACCGCGCCGGGGCTGCTGGCCGAGTACGCGGCCGTGCCCTCGGACTACGCGTGGCCGGTCCCCGGCCGCTGGACCGACGGCGACGCGGTCTGCGCCGAGCCGCTGACCGTGGCGCTGGCCGCGATCAGGCGCAGCGGTATGAGGCCGGGCGGCAACTGTCTGGTGGTGGGGGCGGGGTCGCAGGGCGGGCTGCTCTGCCTGGCCCTGGCTGCCCACGGGGTCACCCCGCACGTCCTCGAACCGGACGACGGCCGACTGCAGCTGGCAGTGTCGCTCGGCGCGAAGGCGGCCGGGCCCGAGGACGCCGGCTTTGACACGATCTTCGAGACTTCGGGGGCGGAGGCGGCTCTGGGCGAGGCCGTCAGCCGGGCCGCCCCCGGGGCGGCCGTGGTCCTGATCGGCCTCGGCGGCCAGGCCACCCGGGTCGACACTGAGCTGGTGGTCCGGCGGCAGCTGACGCTGCGAGGCTCGCTGATCTACGACCACCCGGGGGACTTCGCGGCCACGCTCAGCGCGGCCATCCCCGCACCGGAGCGGATCCTGCGGGCCGGCTTTCCGCTGCCGGAGGCGCCGGAGGCGTTCCTGGCGGCCCGCGACGTCCCGGGCAAGACCTGGATCAGGGTGGCCGGCTGACGGTTCTCCCCTGGGCGGGGACCGACCGGCGCTGACGAGCTTGACCCTCCAGCTGCGGGAGGGTTGAGGCTGGAGCCACCAGATCGAAACGAACCGGAAGGACGCTCATCATGGCCGCAACGAAGCTCACCGGGGTCGTCGCCGAGCACATCCGCGCCGTCAACGACTTCGACGCCGATGCGATCGTCGCCACCTTCGCCGACGACGCCTACGTCAACGACGCCCGCCGCGAGATCCGCGGCATCGACGCGATCCGCGCCTGGGTGAATAAGGAAATGGTCGGCGACAGCGTCACCATTGAGCCCGTGGAGGTGCTCGACCACTACGGCGACATCATCGTCCGCGGCCGCTACGACGGCACCTACGACAAGTCCAGCCTTCCCGACGAGCTCATCATGAGCAACTACTTCTCGGTCCGGGACGGCAAGATCGTCGCACTGGCCGTCATCTTCAACCAGCCCTCCGAATACGACCGCGCCGCCGGGTGACGCGCTTCGCTCTGCGGGACCGCCGCGCCCCCGATCCCCAGCCACGCCTGGGGATCGGGCGGCGTTTCCGCCTATTGCGCTCCTTCGCGGCCTGTGCGGAGAACGACCCGATTCGACGCGGCGATCATGAAGCTTTTTTGCGCTTATACGATTCGGATCCTTCGTCAGGATAAAAGCCTTCGTGATCACGAGACCGGTCGATGGCGGCCGTCGAGTGGAGTTTATGGATATGCGGGGCCAATGGGACTGGAGATTGAGTGGATGGCGGCTGGTGGCTGTCGGGCGTGGTCGTTTTTACTGTGGTCTGGGCCGGTCGCGATCGTTACTTTATGTAATCAGTTGACGATGGTGCGCGACGGGTATTGTTCGGCCCCCGGATCGGCCGGACGCGCCGCCGGGGAGGCTCCGCGCGCGCCCGCCCGGGGACGACCATGGCGGGCGCGCCCAGGGGTCGACGGGCCTCCGCTTGACTTCAGTCCGTAACGGCCTAGTCACCGACAGACAGAAGGCGGTGGCTTCGGTTAAGGAAGCCACCGCCTTCTAGCTGGTGGGCGATACTGGGATCGAACCAGTGACCTCTTCGGTGTGAACGAAGCGCGCTCCCGCTGCGCCAATCGCCCGTTGCCCCCATAGGTTAGCGCATCTTCGGACCGGCCGGGGGCGTCGGGCGGCGGCTGGGCGCGTTGCGCATCGATCGCTCGATGGTTGCAGGACGGTTGCAAGCAGCCGGTTCGGCAAGAAATGATGATCGTTCTACTGGCAAGTAAGCCCGAGTTCGACTACTCTCAGCTATGCAATCGATAGCAACGGATGACACTGAAGTGGCACTTAGTTACCGGCTGCTTACCTTGCGTAAAGCGTTGCTAACAAGGGGATGCGAGCTAGCTCACACCTCATGCAATCGATACGCAGGAACAATAGACTGGAGGAGTGCCGTTAATGACTATCGGCGTCCGAACAGGACGGATGCCGTGACGACCCCCTCCCGCGATCACCCAGCGGGCAAGGCCGCAAACGGAAGCAAACGGGCATATCCGTACCTAACGCTCCGTATTCGCGCTAAACGCCCATCGGTCGTGTCAGTAAACAGAGCCCGGCTTCCCCTCCGGGACCCCAGTAGATTGAGGTTGACCTGACGATGAACAGCAGCAGCACGGTCTCGGCAGAACTCGGACTACGGCTCGTCGTTCCCCAGCAGACGATCGTCCCACTCGTCGCGAGCCTGTTCTACTCCAAGGAAGATCCCTACGCGATCCGCATCGCGTTCCACGTCGGGCTCGACGAGCCGGTCGAGTGGATTTTCGCGCGGGACCTGCTGTCCCTGGGCATCGAGGGCCGCGAGGGCCTCGGCGACGTCGTCGTCTGGCCGTCCTCAGGCTCCGCCGACGGCGCACCGGGCCGGGTGCTGAACATCGAGCTGTCGTCTCCCTTCGGCCAGGCCCACTTCGAGGCGCCGATCAAGGAGATCTCCGACTTCCTGGCGCGGACGTACGCGATCGTCCCCGAGGGCGAGGAGAGCGACTTCGTCGACGTCGCGGCCGAGCTGACCGACCTGCTCAAGCAGGCCTAGGCAGCACCAGCTTCCCGGCCCGTGCCCCCGTAACGGGCCGGGGAAAACCCCTACCATCCCCGCTCTGGGGGGCCTCCCCCGCCTCCCAGTTCCCCCTGGTCCCCTCCTCCCCCGCGTGGGGGCCGCGTTTCACCCTCCCCCCGGCCATTCCCCCATGGCCGTTTCCCCCGCCGGGACCTCTCCCCCAGGTCCCCGGTATGGGACCTCCCCCAGGTCCCTGGATCGGGACCTCCCCCAGGTCCCCACATGGAGGCCGACCCTTCTGGGTCCCCCCCCGGCCCCCCGCGCTGAAGCCCTTGTCACCGGTGACGAAATCGGAGCCCCCTGCCCGATATCCGTCCTGGCTGCCGGGGGCTTTCGCGTCTGCGCGTTCCCGCGCTTGAACCGGGCCTGTTTCGGCGGTTGCGGGCCGTTGTGGGCCGGTGGCACCCTCGTCGCGTTCTCTTGAGTCGGGCTCCCTAGTCGCGTAGTGGGCTAGTGGCCCACCGGGACGCATAGAGCGGGCCCGTGGTCCCCAGGGCTGCAACGATTGCGGGCCTGTGGCCCCCAGGGCTACATCAGTCGCGGGCCTGTGGCCCCCGGGGCCGTAACGGTGACCGTCCTGGGGGACGCGCAGGGCTTCCTGCGCGCGGCTCCGCCTTGGGGCTCGCCGGGGGGCGGCTGGGAATCCTCGGCTGGCGGGGGGCGGGGCATGACACGGGTCACGCGGGGGGTTTGGGGGGCCGTGCGGGCTGGTAGTTGGGCGGCCGACCTGGGGGAATGGTGGGGGTGGAGTCAGCCGGGACCGTTCGAGAGACAGATTTTTTGGCTTTGCCTCGGTTCCGAGTTGGTGGTTGCGCCAGGATCGGATACAGTTCTGACGCAACGCCGGAGAGATTCGGCGGACCGGCCCGGGGGGACTCGGGACTGGCATGCGGACGTGGCTCAGCTGGTAGAGCATCACCTTGCCAAGGTGAGGGTCGCGGGTTCGAATCCCGTCGTCCGCTCGGAGGCGCGGCTATGCGGCAGATTAGCCGCCGGCCAACCACGCTCCTGCGGCGGAGTGGCCGAGTGGCTTAGGCAAGGGCCTGCAAAGCCCTGTACACGGGTTCGATTCCCGTCTCCGCCTCCCCTATCGCCTCTGATCAGAGGAAACATCCCTTCAGGGCTCCTGCGGGCCGCTTGGCGGTCCTAGCATCCCGGTCTTGTGTACGTAGCCTCTGGGCTCAAGACATTACACAAGGCTCCCCCAGAAGGGACCTGACCATGTCTCGATCTGCCGCCTCGCCCGCCACCGCCAGCCGGCCGCGCAAGTCCCCGCTCCGCCTCGCCTCTGGCGGCGAACCGTCCTTCCCTCCGCGCCAGGGCGGCCGCCTGTCGCCCAGCCAGCTGCGGACGATGATGATCGGCGAGTTCGAGCAGTGGCTGCGGTCGCGCACCAACCAGGAGAAGCGGCCGTTCCAGGAAGAGACGGTCGTCGCCTACGCGAAGGCCGCCCGCGCGCTCGACGCCTGGATGACCGAGAAGAAGATCGACGGGGACTTCACCGCCTGCGACTCCGCACTCCTGAACAGCTTCTTCCGCGACTACAACGCCGCCCACACCCGGGGCGGCACGAACACCAAGCAGCGCAACCTGCGGCACCTGTTCACCTGGCTGGAGGCCGAGTACGAGCACCAGCGGCTCTACCCCGGCACCACGCAGGGACGATACGCGCTCGGAGCCTGACCGGCCAGCTCATGCAGGGATCCGGCGAAGATGCCGGCTGTGCGCGGCCTTTCTGCCGGCCGGCTGATCTCAGTCCGGGTCTTGCGGCGCTGCCAGGTTGTCGTTTCCTCAGCCAGCGGGGTTTCTCGGTGCTGGCGGGGTGCGGCCGGTCTGGTGGTATTCGCGTCGTTGAGCATCGGGGCTGGGTGGCTGGCATCTCAGGAGTAATCGCGCCTGCCCTCACTGGCAGCTGCCCAGGATCTCGCGCAGCCGGGCGGCGAACGCCCGGGGGCGCAGGATGAACCCGGAGTGGTCGCCGGGGAACTCGGCCAGCGGCCTGCCCAGTTCGTCGGCCAGTGCCTGGGCGCAGCGGCGGGGGAAGGCCTGCGTGCTGGCCCCGGCGGCGGGCACGATGCGTGCCGCCGCCTTGCGCAGGGCGGGCATGTCCACCTGGTAACGGTGGACGGCGGGAGCGTCGCGGGCGAGGAAGACCTCCAGGTTCGCGATCCGCTCTGGCCCGGGCCGCGGGATGGCGATGTCAGGCTCGCGGTCATCGAACCTGATCCCCGCCACCGCCACGAACTTGCGCATCGCCGCGGCGGTCCCCTCGCGCCGGTATGCCTCCTCGACCTCTTCCTGGTCCCGGATCGCCTGGCCGCGCCCGGGCTCGGGCAGCAGCCCGGTGGCCGGCGGCTCGTGGGCGACGAGCAGGCGGACCTGCTCTGGGTGGCGGCTGATCAGGTCCAGTCCGAGCATCGCGCCGAGGCTGGCGCCGAAGACCAGCGCGGGCTCGCTGCCCAGCGCCGCCAGCAGCAGTGAGGCATCCTCGCTGTGGACGGCTATGCCGACGGGGGCGGCAGGGTCGCTGACCGGGCTGCGGGACAGCCCCCGCCGGTCGTAGCTGAGCACCGTGTAGTCGCCGGCGAGGTGGCCGGCGAGCGCGTCGGCGGCGTCGGCGTCGCCGTCACCGCCTTGGAGCAGGAGCAGCAGCGGCCCGTTGCCGCGGACCTTGTAATACAGCACTGCGCCGGGGACGGGCAGGTCCGCCGCTCGCGCTTGCGTGGTGTCCGTCATGGTTGTCTCTCCTGTGAACGATAAGGAACCGGTGGTTCCCTAAAGGTATCCGGGCCGGGATAAGGAACGCAAGGTACCCTGTGATGGTGACCGGCAGCCAACCCTCCGCCACCTCGCCTGCGGCTGTCGCCGACGGCGCCCCGCCGGGACCTCCGCGGACCCGCCGCCGCGGCGCCGTCCTGGAGGACGCCATCCTCGACGCCGCGTGGGACGAGGTCGCCGCGGTGGGCTACGCCCAGGTGACCATGGCCGGAGTCGCGGCGCGGGCCGGCACCAGCAAGGCGGCGCTCTACCGGCGCTGGCCCAACCGGACCGAGGTGCTCGCGGCGGCGATCGACCGCCGGGTCGCCCCCCTGGCCGCGCTCCCGGCCGATACCGGCAGCCTCCGCAGTGACGTGATCGCCGTCTTGCAGGCCGTGAACCGCCGCAGCCGCGCGGCGCAGGCCGTCCCCGACCCGGGCGGCGAGCTCACCGCCTACCTGCGGCACCGGGCCGCCGCAGAAGGCTTCGAGCAGATGGACCTCGTCCTTAGCCGGGCACGCCAGCGCGGCGAGGCCAGCGCCACCCGCGTGAGCACTCAGGTCGCCCGGCTGCCGGTCAGCGTGCTCCACAGCGAGCTGTGCCTCGGCATCGCGCCAGTCCCAGACCAGGCGATCACCAAGATCGTCGACGAGCTCTTCCTGCCGCTAGCGGCAGGCCGCGAGACGTGAGCTTCTCCGCGCAGCGAGCGGATCACAGGCGGTACCTGCGTGATCCGCGCTGGCGCTGGACGCAGCTCACAGGACTGCAGCCGCCGCCCCGCGTCTTCTTCTCCGAGGCCGAAGCGAGGCCACTGCCTTGCACGAGCAAGCAGCGCTAAGAAGGCAAATTGCCCGGGTCGGCCAACGCCACGTCGGCACCGACAAGTACGCGGTCGAACCGACATCTTCAGCAGACCCCAACAGCTCACTCCAGAAGAGCTACACCCATCGCAAATCGCGGTCAAGGTTGTCTTTCACCCACAGATGAGTTAGGTCAGGCCGCCCGTCTCCTCGATCCTGAGCCGTCAGCCACTCCGTTGCCGCCGGGCTGGTGACGCCGCTGCTGGCTCGACGGGTGGCGTCGTGCCTTGACCCGGTGTCATCGGGGACGGTCGCTGCGCTGGAAAACGGCAGCCCGGCCCGCTTACCTATCGCATTGTCCGCTTCCAGCAGAAACGCCAGTTGCGCGGTGGCGTGGGAAGTCTGACTCCTGGCGCTTGTGGCAGTAGCCTCGGGCCTCAAGGCATCCACGAGAATCCTCGGCAGGGCATCCATGAGTCACCCGCCCACTGCGCATGCTGGCGACGCTTCCCTTGCCGACGGTATCCTGGGCTTATGACGATGAGTCCGGAGCACGTCGACTTGCATCGCATGGTGGACCGGCTCGACCCAGACCAGGTGCGTGCGCTGCGTGCCGTCGCGCAGCAGCTGCTGCGCCCAATCGCCGGCCACCCCGACTCCGACACGGCCGGGGAGCCGGAATCACTGCTGGCCGACGAGCCCGTACGGGACTTCTCCTTTATCGGCCTATTCAACGGTGCGCCGGATCTCTCCGAGCGCTCCGAGGAGATCCTGCACGAGGAGTTCGTGAAACGCGCCGATGCTGATCGCTGATACCGGACCGCTGGTGGCGATGCTCAACGCCAAGGACCGGCACCATGAGGCGTGCACCGCGCTGTTTCGACGGTTCCGCGGCCCGATCATCGTCCCGGCTCCGATCGTCACCGAGGTCGCCTACTTCCTCCAGATCGAACCAGGTCCTGCAGTAGAGGCCGCATTCCTCGACGCGCTGGCACGGGGCGAACTGGTCGTGGAGGCTATTACCGCTGAGGACTTCGCCCGGATGGCTGAACTCGTGAGGCAGTACGCGGACTTTCCGCTGGGCACGGCCGACGCCTCAGTAATCGCGGTCGCCGAGCGCCTTGGCGCGACCCATGTCGCGACGATCGATCATCGGCACTTCCGCGCAGTCCGCCCCGCGCACTGCGCCGCCTTTGAGCTGTTGCCTGCGCTCTGAACCTGACCTCACTACTGAGGTTGCCCCATTTGGACGGACAGGGTGATCATGCCAAAATGGGTCAGGCGCAGGCAGTCGCGCGGCCTTGCCGTTTGCCCGGCTGATGGACTCGAGGTAGCCGCGTATAGGGCCTTTCTGGGCTTATGTCAGGGGCCCGTTAGCATCTCGGTCCTCACGCCCCCCGCACGCTGCGGCGACTTCTGCTAGCACTTCGGATACGCCGTGAGGCCTGCAAAGCCCTGTACACGGGTTCGATTCCCGTCTCCGCCTCCCCCGATTCTGTGACCAGCGGAAACGCCCCTTCAGGGGTCTTGCGGGCTGCACGGCGGTCCTAGCAACTCAGGGCTCCCCCGGAGGGGACCTGACCGTGTCTCGATCTGCCGCCTCGCCTGCCTCCCCTGGGCGTCCCCGCAAGTCCCCGCTCCGCCTCGCCACGACAAGCGAAGCGTCGTTCCCGTCACGCCGGCCGAACAGCGACCTGTCGCCGAAGCAGCTGCGCACGATGATGATCAGCGAGTTCGAGCACCGGTGGGTCGGGTGGTAGATCTCCGGGTCCTCTTCCAGTAGCTGCAGCGCTTTCGCGAACTCCCACTCGGCGGAGATCGCCCCGCTGTAGCGGGGCGGCCAGCTTTCCATCCGGTCCCGGGCGAGCGCGTTGATCCGGTCCGCGTACGGCTGCGCCGCGTGGTGCCGCCACGGTTTCGCGTACGCCTGCGGACGCCCGCGGTGTTGAGGGAGCTCGCAGACCGGGGTGGCGTCAGCCAGTACTGGGAGTACCGTGCCCGCGGTGAAATCAGTGGCGATCCCGATCACGTCCGCCCGGGTCCACGCCGGGATCCCGCAGGGCTGCGGGGACGGCGTTGCGGAGCACGTCGATGTGGTCGGACGGCACCTGCAGCGCCAGGGACCGGGCCCAGCTCGTCGTCATCGCCCACGTGACCGTCCTGGCCAGGATGACGTGCGTGTGATCTAATAATGCGCATTACTAAATCCTGCGTCGAGGGCCGCGCATCAAGCCGGCGAGAGGGAGTCCCATGGGATCGACGGCGATTATCTCGGTGGACGGGCACGTCAGGGCATCGCGAGAAGGCTTCCGCGAGTACGTGCCGAAGGCGTATCTGGCCGCATACGACGACTGGGCTCGCTCGCAGGAGCGCGCCCCGCGGCCGGAGGCGGGCAACATGCAGCCGGAGTTGCCGGACGAGTCGCAGTGGGACCCCGATCGCCGGCTGCGGGACCTGGAGAGCCAGGGCGTGGTCGCGGAGGTGCTGTTCCCCAACGGCGTGCCGTTCCAGTCGAACCAGTTCGAGGATGGCGGCCGGGCGGAGGACCCGGAGCTCACCCACGCCGGGCGGACGATCTACATGCGCTGGCTGGCCGACTTCTGCGCCCGCACCCCAGGCCGGTTCTCCGGGCAGGCCCCGGTGGTGTTCGACGACATCGAGGCAGCCGTCAGGGACGTCTACTGGGCGAAGGAACACGGGCTCGGCGGGATCATGATGCCGGGCTTGTTTCCGGGCGGCAGGTACTTCTTCGACCCCGCCCTCGATCCGGTCTGGGCGGCGATTCAGGAGACCGGCCTGCCGGTGAGCCAGCACGGCGGGGCCGGCACTCCGGAGTACACCCCGAAGGGGATGGCGGCGATCCTCACGCTCGCGTACGAGCAGGCCTTCTTCTCCGGGCGCTCGCTCTGGCAGATGATCGTGGGCGGAGTCTTCGACCGCTTCCCTGCCCTCAAGGTCGTCTTCACCGAGACCCAGGCGTACTGGATCGGCGTCGCGCTCGACCAGTTCGACCGCCGGGTGCTCAGGGGTGATGACTGGACCGCGTTCGCGGCATTCCTGCAGCGCGAGCGCGCCTTCAGCCGTCTGCCCAGCGAGTACTGGGCTGCCAACTGCTACGCGGGCATCTCCCCCTTCCACCCGAGCCAGCTCCCGCTGGGGAAGCTCGGCGCCGGCTACGACGCCGAGCCGGGCGAGTTCGCCCTCCGCAGCGACCAGGTCATGTTCGGGGTGGACTACCCGCACTTCGAGTCCATCTACCCGTCCACCGGGGACCAGGTCGCGGGCTTGCTCGCCGAGCCGACGGTGACGGCGGCCGACGCGGAGAAGATCCTCTTCAGCAACGCCGCGACGGTGTACGGGTTCGACCCCGCCGCGCTCCGGCCGCACGTCGAGCGGGTTGGCTTCACGATCGCGGAAGGAGCGGGCCATGTCATTTCCTGACGGCTTCCTGTGGGGCGCCGCGACCGCCGCCCACCAGGTCGAGGGCGGCAACGTCAACAGCGATTTCTGGGCGCTCGAGCATCAGCCCGGGTCGATGTTCGTCGAGCCGAGCGGCGATGCCTGCAATCATTACCGGCTGTTCGGCCAGGACATCGCGATGCTGGCGGAGCTCGGCCTTGGCGCCTACCGCTTCTCGATCGAATGGGCGCGGGTGGAGCCGGCCCCCGGCCGGTACTCGCGGTCGGCGCTGGCCCATTACCGCGAGGTCCTCCAGGCCTGCCGCGACCACGGCATCACCCCGATGGTGACCCTGCACCACTTCAGCAGCCCGCGCTGGCTGACCGAGCTGGGCGGGTGGGAGAATCCGGATACCTCTGACCGGTTCGCCGCGTACTGCGGCACGGTACTGGCCGAGCTCGGCCCGCTGATCCCGTACGCCTGCACGATCAACGAGGCCAACATCGGCTCGATCATCCAGCGGCTTATCGCTGCGGGCGAGGGACGGAACCTGCACCGGGAGGCGGTCGTCGGACTCGCCGACGACCGCGCCGCGATGGAGCCGGAGCCAGCAGCCGCGACCACCCAGCCGCAACGGCCGACGGGGATTTTCCTGTTCACGTTCAGCGACGAAGGACATGGCATCATCGGCCGGGCCCACGTGCTCGCGCGCGAGGCCATCAGGCAGGCCAGCCCGGCCACCAAAATAGGCATTACCCTCGCGCTGCAAGACGTCCAGGCCGAGCCCGGCGGTGAGAAGGAAACGGACGAGATCTGGGCCGCTCAGTTCACCGACTTCCTGCCCGCCATCGATGGCGACGACTTCATCGGCGTCCAGAATTACTCGCGGATCGTGGTCGGCCCGGACGGGGAGGTGCCAGCCGCCGCGGTGGGCGGCGAGCTCACGCAGATGGGGTACGAGTTCTACCCACGGGCGCTGGAGAACGTGCTGCGGCGGGTAGCCGGCCAGACGACCCTGCCGCTGTTCGTCACCGAGAACGGGATCGCCAGCGCTGACGACACCCGGCGGACCGAGTTCATCCGCCTGGCCCTGGGCGGGGTTGAGCGGGCGCTGGCCGATGGCATCGACGTCCGCGGCTACTTCTACTGGTCGGCCCTTGACAACTTCGAGTGGATGCTCGGCTACCGGCCGACCTTCGGCCTCGTCGCGGTCGACCGCGCTGACCAGCACCGCACGGTCAAGGACAGCGCCCGCTACCTGGGCGGTATCGCCCGGCGCAACGCCCTGGTCTGACCGCACGGATCCGAGCAGAGAGGCCGAGCATGCTTCGTCCCCAAGACAGCGCTACCCGCGAACGCAAGTCCCTGGCCGGCCTGTGGCGCTTTCGCCTTGACCCTGACGGGACGGGCCGCGTCCAGCAGTGGTGGCGCGCACCGCTTGCTCACGCGCGGGACATGCCGGTGCCCGCCAGCTATAACGACATCGCGCCAGAACCGGCCCTGCACGATCACGTGGGCGATGCCTGGTACCAGATGGCGACCCGGATCCCGGCGCGGTGGGACGGGCAGCGGATCGCGCTCCGCTTCGACGCCGCGACTCACCGGGCCATCGTCTGGGTCGGTGACGCTCAAGTCGCCGAGCACGAGGGCGGCTACACCCCGTTCGAGGCGGACGTGACCGCCCACGTCAGGCCCGGCGAGGAAGCCCGGGTCACCGTGGTGGTCAGCAACGAGCTGACCTTCGCCTCGATCCCGCCCGGAGAGGTGCTGGAGACAGCTGCGGGGCGAGAGCAGAACTACTTCCATGATTTCTTCAACTACGCGGGCCTGCACCGCTCGGTGTGGCTGTACACGACACCGCCGACCCGCATCACCTCGATCGCGGCGAAGACCGGGCTGGACGGCTCCGCCGGCAGCGTCGAGTACGCGGTCGGGCAGTCGGGAGCGCCGGGCGAGGCCCCGGTCGAGGTTGTCTTGCGGGACGCCGAGGGTCGGCTGGTGGCCGCCGGGACCGGGCCGGAAGGGCGGCTGGTCATCCCCGCGGTGCACCGCTGGGCGCCGGGCGACGGCTACCTCTACCAGCTCGAGGCGCGGCTGCACGATGCCGAGGGCGGCCTGATTGACAGCTACCTGCTCCCGGTCGGGGTGCGCACGGTGGAAGTGCGCGGTGCGCAGTTCCTGATCAACGGCGAGCCGTTCTACTTCCGTGGATTCGGCAAGCACGAAGACGCCGCAGTGCGCGGCCGGGGCCACGACGACGTGCTGATGGTGCACGACTTCGAGCTGATGCAGTGGATGGGCGCCAACTCCTTCCGCACCGCGCACTACCCGTACGCCGAGGAGGCGCTTGACTACGCCGACCGGCACGGCGTGGTCGTCATCGACGAGACTGCGGCGGTCGGCCTCAACCTGAAGATGACTATCTCGCGCAGTCAGTCGGGGGCAGAGACCTACAGCGACCAGACGGTTAGCCGGGTTACCCAGCGCGCGCACCGGCAGGCGATCAGCGAGCTCATCGAGCGCGACCGCAACCACCCGAGCGTGGTGATGTGGAGCATCGCCAACGAGCCGGAGTCCGGCCTGCCGGCGGCCCGCGAGTATTTCGCCCCGCTGTTCGCGAGCGCCCGCGAGCTCGACCCGACCCGGCCGGTGACGTTCGCGAACGTCATGGGTGAGGAACCAGGCAGGTGTCAGCTGGCTGAACTGGCCGACGTCATCATGGTCAACCGCTACTACGGCTGGTACACGAACCTCGCCGACCTGGCCGGAGCCGAGGCGGTCCTTGAAGGCGAGCTGCGCCAGTGGGCCGCGCAGCACGGCAAGCCGATCATCATCAGCGAATACGGCGCCGACACCCTGCCCGGGCTGCACGCGATCCTGGACGTCCCCTGGTCGGAGGAGTACCAGGTGCGCTACCTGGAAATGTGCCACCAGGTGTTCGACCGGATCGACGGGGTAGCCGGCGAGCACATCTGGAATTTCGCTGACTTCGCGACCGGGCCCGCGATCATCCGCGTCGCCGGGAACAGGAAGGGCCTGTTCACCCGTGACCGGCAGCCCAAGGCCGCCGCCTTCGCCGTCCGCCGCCGCTGGAGCCAGGCCACGGACAGCTGACGACGCGACGGCGCTCCGGGCTGGGTGTTACCCCGCCAGCGCCTCGTAGTCGAACCAGTCGAAGGACGCGGTCCCCGCGCCCGCGTAGACGCCGATGACGCGCCCGGTGAAGCCGCCGGTGACTTCGGTGGACAGGTACCGGCCGTCCAGCTCCGCGAGCACGGTGAACTGTCCGTCCCGCTCGAATCCGAGGCGGATCCGGTCCGGGTCCAGCGTCACCCTGTTAGCGGCCTTGGCGACGTCGACGGGGAGGATCTCCATCCGCAGCACCGCGGGCCCTGCGGGCCGAGCGAGCTGGCCGATCACCTGGCGGAGGCCGCCGATGCGGGCCTGGGCGCGGACGATCCCATCGCGGATTTCAACCTCGTAATGGTGGCGCTCGTCCATGCGGACGACGAGCCCGCCCGCCCCGTCGGCCTGCGTCCGGACGCGGACGTAGGGATGCTGCTGCCGGCGGCCGACGAAGCAGGGCAGTCGCGAGTCCATCGCGTCCTCGTCGGCGCCGTGCAGCACGAGCCGGCTCTCCTTGAGGTCAAGCGGCGGGCGCGACCGGGGCGAGATCCAGCGGGGATGCAGCTGCGGTGAGTCGAAGTCATCGCGGACTGGCTCCGTCCAGGCTGGCCCGTCGACGATCTCGCCCACCACCGGCCAGCCGTCCTCCCAGGTGACCGGGGCGAGGAAGGTCTCCCGACCGAGCGAGTGATAGCGGGGAGCACCGCCTTGCGGCCGCACCCCGAGGAACACCATCCACCAGGACCCGTCGGGAGCCTGGATCAGGTCGCCGTGGCCGGTGTTCTGCACCGGGTCTGCCGTCGAGCGATGCGTCAGGATCGGGTTAGCGGGGCAGGGCGTGAAAGGACCCTCCGGGCCGGGGCCGCGGGCGATGGAGATGCAGTGCCCCCGTTCGGTGCCGCCCTCGGCGATCACCAGGTACCAGGTGCCGTCGATCTGGTACAGGTGCGGCGCCTCGGGGGTTGAGTAGGCGCCCGACCACAGGGTGCGCGGCTCCTCGAGCAGCGCGCCGGTGTCGGTGTCGACCCGCGCCTGCTCGATGCCGGCGACGGTGAAGTAGCAGGATCCGCTGTCGTCCCAGGCCAGGTCGGGGTCATAGTGCAGCTGCCAGTTGATCGTGACCGGGTCGGACCACGGCCCCTCGGGCTTGTCGGCCGTGACGAGCAGGCTGCCGCCCGCCCAGAAGTTCGACGTCACCAGGAAGAACCGGCCATCGTGGTAACGCAGAGTCGGCGCCCATATGCCCCCTGAGCTCGGGACGGACTCGGGTAGGACGAGCTGGGAGGGACGGTCCAGGGCGTTGCCGACCTGCTCCCAGTGGCGCAGGTCGGGGGAGCGGAAAATCGGGATGCCCGGGAAGTACTCGAAGCTGGAGCAGGCCAGGTAGTAGTCCTCGCCTGCCTTGCAGATGCTCGGGTCGGGATAGAACCCGGGGATGACTGGGTTCGCGGCCATGTGACGTCCTTCCTGGCGTGTTACGGACTCGTTGCGCCCTCGGCCCTTGTCTTCGCCGGGCCGTCTCATGTATAGATTAGTAATGCGCATTATCTAACCGTTTCGCTTCGCTGTCTACCGACCGGCGAACCAGCCGCACCCCCGGCGACGTACGATCGCAAGGAGTCTGTATGCGTGAAGAGGCCCGCATCGCGGACGTTCTCGAGGCCCTGACCCTGGAAGAGAAAGCATCGCTGCTCTCCGGCGGAGGCGCGTGGGAGACCGCGGCGGTCGAACGACTCGGGATCGAGTCGGCCGTGCTGACCGACGGTCCGCACGGTGTCCGCAGGCAGGCCGACGCCGAGCACTTCAGCCTCGACGCGAGCATGCCCGCCACGTGCTTTCCCACCGCGGCGGCACTCGGGTCATCGTGGGACGTCGGCTTGCTGACCGAAGTGGGAGAGGCGCTCGGCGCGGAAAGCCGGGCGGCCGGCGTCGCGGTTCTCCTCGGTCCCGGCGTCAACATCAAGCGAACGCCGCTGTGCGGGCGCAACTTCGAGTACCTCTCCGAGGATCCGGTCATCAGCGGCCAGCTGGGTGCCGCCCTGGTCCGGGGCATCCAGAGCAGGGGCGTGGGTGCCTCGGTGAAGCACTTCGCGGCCAACAACCAGGAAACCGGCCGCATGCAGATCAGTTCCGAGGCCGACGAGCGCACGCTCAGGGAGATCTACCTGGCCGGTTTTGAGCATGTCGTCACCACCGCCGCTCCGTGGACGGTGATGGCTTCCTACAACAAGGTCAACGGCGTGCACGCCGCCCAGAACCGTTGGCTGCTCACCAGGGTTCTGCGCGAGGAATGGGGCTTCGACGGGCTGGTGATGTCGGACTGGGGTGCGGTATGGGATCCGGTCGCCGCGGTCGCCGCCGGGCTGGACCTGGAGATGCCCGCTACGGGCGGCGCCAGCGCGGCGCGGCTGGTCGATGCGGTCAAGGCCGGCCGCCTCGAAGAAGCGGTGATCGACCAGGCCGTCACGCGCCTGCTCACGCTGCTCGACCGCGCGACCGCCGCCCCCGAGCCGGCCGGCGAGGCCGACTTCGCCCGCCATCACGCCCTGGCCAGGCGGGCCGCCACCGAATCAGCCGTCCTGCTGAAGAACGAGGACGCCATTCTGCCCCTGGACCCGGCCGCCCGGATGACCCTGGCCGTCATCGGGGAGTTCGCGCGCACGCCGAAGTTCCAGGGGGCCGGCAGTTCCCAGGTCAACGCCACTCGGGTCGACAGCGCCCTCGACGCCATCAGGGATCTGGCGGGAGAGCGCCTCCAGATGTCGTTCTCGCCCGGCTTCCTGCTGTCCGGCGAGGGAGATCCGGCGCTGCTGGCCGAGGCCGTCTCGGCGGCTGCGGCGGCCGATACCGCCGCCGTGTTTCTCGGCCTGCCGGACGGGGCTGATACCGAGGGCAGCGACCGTCAGCACATCGATCTGCCTGACGTCCAGATCCGGCTCCTGCGGGCGGTCGCCGAGGTCAACCGGAACGTGGTGGTCGTGCTCGCCAACGGCGGCGTCGTGCAGGTAGCGACCTGGGAGCGACACGCCCGGGCAATCCTGGAAGGCTGGCTGAACGGGCAGGCCGGCGGCGGGGCGATCGCCGACCTGCTCTTCGGCCGTGCCAACCCGTGCGGCCGCCTGGCCGAGACCATCCCGCTGCGCCTTCAGGACACGCCGGCCTACCTCAACTTCCCTGGCGACGGTGCCGTCGTCAGCTACGGCGAGCGGTTCTACGTCGGCTACCGCTACTACGACGCCAAGGACATACCGGTCAGCTACCCATTCGGGCACGGCCTGTCCTACACCGCCTTCGCCTACTCGGGCCTGGCCGCGGCAGTCGACGGTGAAGGCGAGGAGGCCGTTGTACGGCTGGAGCTGACCGTGACCAACACCGGGCCAGTAGCCGGCAAGGAAGTCGTCCAGGTCTACGTCGGCGACGTCGCATCGAGCGTGGACCGGCCGGTCCGGGAGCTCAAGGCCTTCGCCAAGGTCGAGATCGCGCCCGCCCAGTCCGCCCGCCTCAGCTTCGAGCTGCGCGCCAGGGACCTGTCGTTCTTCAGCTCCGTCCACGGCCGCTGGGTCCTGGAGGGCGGCGACTTCGAGGTCAGCGTCGGGGGCTCCTCGCGTGACTTGCCGCTCACCGCCACCGTTACGGTTCCGGCCCCTGCGCTCGCCACGCCGCTGACGCTCGCCTCGACCATCGGGGAATGGCTGGCGCACCCGACTGCCGGCCCGGTGCTGCTGCAGGCCATCAGGGCCATGCCGGGGTCTGCCCTCGGATCCGATCCCACGGTCTTGCGCATGGTCGAATCGCTGCCGCTCGGCCACCTCATCCCGATGACCGGCGGCCGCCTGGACATCACGGGCATCGGGCAGTTCCTCGACCAGGCGAACAGCGAGACCGGGTAGGGCCGGAACCCGGCCGCCACACCCGTTCATGACCGGAGGCAACGATGTCGTATGCGTTTGATGCGGGGATCTTGCAGGCAATGATGGCGCTCGCCCCGGCCGCGGGCCGGGAGCCGCTTGCGCCGGCTCCGCGAGATGACTGGAAGACCCTGCGCGCGAACCAAGACGCCGCATCGCCCTTCTTCACCGCGGCATTGCCTGAGCACCCCGAGGTCTCCCGTGCGGATTACTCGGCCACGTCCCATGACGGCTTCCCGGTCGCGCTGCGCTGGTACGTCCGAGAAGGGCTCAACCGCACCCAGGCGGGCCCGGCCGTGGTCTTCCTGCACGGGGGCGGGATGATCATGGGGTCGGTGCAGCAGAGTGACCGCTTTGTCGCCGCCTACGCCGCCGACAGTGGCGTGCCGGTGCTCGCAGTCGACTACCGGCTGGCCCCCGAGCACCCGCACCCGCACCCGGTGGAAGACTGTCACGCAGGCCTGGCCTGGCTGGCGGCGCACGCCGACGGCCTCGGGGTGGACCGCGGCCGGATCGCGCTGATGGGCGAGAGCGCGGGCGGCGGCCTCGCCGCCGGGACGGCACTGCTGGCGCGGGACCGGGGCCCGGCTGTCGCCAGGCAGATCCTGATTTACCCGATGCTCGATGACCGCAACACAGTGCCAGATCCGTCCCTAGCGCCCTTCAGCCTGTGGTCCTACGACGACAACTACACCGGCTGGCACGCCCTGCTCGGGAACACGCTGGGTGCCTCGGATGTGCCCGCGTCGGCGGCGCCTGCCCGCGCGCTTGACCTCGCCGGGCTCCCCTCGACCTACCTGGAAGTCGGCGGGCTGGACATCTTCAGGGACGAGGGCATCGAGTTCGCCCGGCGACTGGCCGCGGCCGGCGTCTCCGTCGAACTGCATGTGCATCCGGGCTGCCCGCACGGATTCGACCTGATCGCTCCTAACGCCGATGTCGCGCGGCGCGCCCGGGCCGACCGGCTGCGCGCGATCGCTGCCTGCTGAACTGGGTCCCCCGACCTGCTAGCCAGCGGGCCGCCCGCCATCCGATGCCTCCTTATCCTCCGGTCGCCACTCGCTCATGGGGTGACTGGCCTTCCTCGACGGTGATCAGGATTTCGGCCGGCTCGCACTCGGGTGCGGTGGCGGTCAGGCGGATCTTGCCTGAACCGGTGGGGCGGAGGACTGCGAGGGCCCGTCCGTCGTGGGTGCGCCGCTCGGTCGCGTCGAATCGCTCCTCGGTGGCAGGAGCGGCGCTGCCGAAGCCGATCAGAGCGCCCTGGCCTGAGACCTCGACGGCGACCGGCCGGTCGGCGTGGGTACAGCAGGTCCCTGCCTGGTCGGTGAGGGTGAGGGTGACGTACGCGAGGTCGCCGCCGTCGACGGTGATCACTCGGCGGTCGGCCTCGGCGCGCAGCAGTACCGGGCCGTCGGCGGACCGCAGGACGTGACGGCCGGTTTCCGCGCCGCCGGTGTAGGCGACGGCGAGCAGCTGGCCGGGCTGGTAGACGGTCTCGAACTCGGCCCGGAATCGGTGGCGGTCCCCCGCGGGCCGGCGGCCGAGGGAACGTCCGTTGACGAGGAGCTCCACCTCGTCGGCGTCGCTGTAGACCTCGACCGTGACCGGGGCTCCCTCCGACCCGGGCCAGGTCCAGCTGGAGATGGAGTCGCTCCACGCCCACGGGGTCCCGGCGAAGGTCAGGCCGTGATGCTCGGGCCGCTGAACCGCGAGATAGGGCTGGTCGCGCAGGCCGAAGACGATCTCCCGGTAGTAGGAGGCCGGCCTGCGGTGCCCGGTGATGTCGATGTCGCCGCAGCCCGCGAGCAGCCACGGGTACGGCGCGGTGAAGTCGGGCCGCGGGCCGCCTTCGGTCGCGAACTGCGGGCGGCCGATGCCGACCTCGCCCAGGTAGTCCCAGCCCGTCCAGGTGAAGTCCCCGATGACGTTGCCGTACTGCTTGACCAGCCGCCAGTTGCCGTCGATGCGAGTCGGGAACGTCTCGCTGCCGACGATGATCCGGTTCGGGAACAGACCCTGGTCAAGGGCGTACCGGGTCTCGGCGTAGTTGATGCCGGCGACGTCAACCACGCTGAACGACTCGGCGGTCCGCCGGGTCACCAGGTCGGAGGAGCTGATCGCGTTCATCATGTCCGCCGGGTCGGCCATCAGGGCGTTGATGCCGGCGTTCTCGCGCGGCTGCGAGCGCATGGCGGCCAGCTCGTCGAGCACGGCCAGCATGCCGTTGACCGCGTTGGTGACAAAGCGGGTGCCGTCCAGGCTGCGGACCTTCTCGGCCAGCTTGCGCCCCCAGGCCGCCCCGGCCGGCGATCCGGTCTCCGGGATCTCGTTGCCGATCGAGTAGAGGATGACGCTGGGGTGATTGACGTCCTTGGCGACCATCGCCTCGATGTCGCGCTCCCACCACTGCGGGAAGTGCAGGCTGTAGTCGAAGTCGCTCTTGGCCGAGGTCCACATGTCGAACGCCTCGTCCATGACCAGCACGCCGAGGCGGTCGCAGGCGTCCAGCATGGCCTTGCTCATCGGGTGGTGGGACATGCGGATGGCGTTGAAGCCGGCGTCCTTGAGGGTCTGGACGCGGCGTTCCTCGGCCCGGGCGAAGGTCGCCGCGCCAAGGACGCCGTTGTCGTGGTGGACGCAGGCGCCGCGCAGCTTCACCGTCTCGCTGTTGATCCGCAGCCCCCGTTCCGGGTCGAGCCGCAGCGTGCGGATGCCGAAAGTAACCGCTTCGGTGTCCGCCTCGCCGTCCTCCTCCGTGAGCGTCACCAGGGCCGTGTAGAGCGCGGGCGAATCCGGGCTCCACCGGGCCGGGCCGCGGACGTACAGCCGCTGCCGCGCGGTGGCCGGCTCTCCCGGCAGCACCGAGACCGGAGACTCGTCGGCCGCGACGACGTTCCCGGCGGCGTCGCGGATCTCGGTCCTGATGCGCGGCGCCCTGATGGAGACCGAGTCGTTCTCGATCGTGGTCGCGACCTCGACGACCGCCCTTTCGGCGTCGAGGTCGGGCGTGGTGACGCGGACGCCGTCGGGCCGGATCCGCACCAGGCCGCCAATTAGCAACCAGGTGTCTCGGTAGATTCCCGCGCCGGTATACCAGCGGGAGTCCTTATGGACCCGTGCCTCGACGCGGATCTCGTTGTCCGCGCCAACGCGCAGGAACCGGTCCGCGTCGATCCGGAACAGCGAGTACCCGTAGGGGCGCTGCCCGGCGTAGTCGCCGTTGACGTAGACCATCGCGTCCCGGTAGACGCCCTCGAACTCAAGGAAGATCCGTCTGCCCCGGTACTCCTCGGGCACGGGAAAGGTCTTGCGGTACTCGAAGGCGCCGCCCGGAAAATAGGCGCCCGCCCCGCCGCCCTTCAGGGTCTCGCTGTCCGGCCGGACGCGCTCCTGCCCGATCATCGCGTCGTGCGGCAGCGTCACCGGCTGATAGGGCGCCGCGACGCGGCCGAGCTCCGCGAAGGAGCTGACCTTGGGCCGGACCTCCCAGCCGTCGTTGAAAGACACGCGGATCATGAATCCTCATTCTGGGGCGCCAACGCTGCGCCGCGCGTCCTTGCCCACTCGATGTAAGTAATGCGCTTTACCTATCATGACGTGCCTGGCCGTGGCAAGACAACCCACGCAACGAGTGCGCAACCGGCACCGGCGTCGCCGTAGGCATTACTCTGGGGAACAGTCGACACGATCGGCGTTCCCCCGTGGACGAGAGGGCCATGACGCGACCCGCGAAGCGCATTACCAGCACGGACGTCGCGCGCGCGGCCGGCGTCTCCCAGACCACCGTGAGCTTCGTACTCAACGACAAGCCGGGGCACTCGATCCCCGAGGCGACCCGGCTCCGCATCCTCGAGGTCGCCCGGCAGCTGGACTACCGGCCGCACGCGTCGGCCCGCGCCCTGGCCGCCGGGCGCAGCGACGTCGTCCTGCTCTCCGTCCCCGACCTGCCCATCGGCGGCGCCATCAGCCGCTTCATCGAGGAACTGGCCGCCGCCCTCGCCGAGCACGGTCTGACGCTGGTCACTCACCTCGAAGGAGCGCACGGGCGGCCCCTGGCCGACGTGTGCGCGGCGGTGAACGCCTCGGCGGTCATCGGGTTCACGTCCTTCGACGATGACACCGTGCAGGCCCTGTATCGGGCGGGGGCCGACGCGATCCTCCCGTCCCGCGTGACCCATACGGATGCGGCCCATCCGGTCGGCCGCCTGCAGGCCGAGCACCTGATCAGCCGCGGGCACCGCCGCATCGGCTACGCGATGCCCGCGCACCCCGGCCTGCGGGAGATGGCCGAAGACCGGCTCGAGGGCGCCAGGGACGCCTGCGCGGACGCCGGCATCGACCTGCCGGTTGTGCTCACCGTGAGCTTGCAGATCGCCGATGCGGCAGCGGCGGTCAGGCAATGGAAGAGCCGGTCCGTGACAGCCGTGTGCGCCTTCAACGACGAGACCGCGATCGCGGTGCTCGCGGGCATGCGCGAGCACGGCCTCTCCGCCCCGGAAGACCTCGCCGTCATCGGAGTCGACGACATCCCTACCGCGCGACTGGCGGCCCCGCCGCTCACGACGGTCGGCCTGGACCTGCATCAGGCGAGCCGGGTTCGCGCGGAGAGGATCGTGGCCAGCCTGATGGGCAGGGATTCCGACTTTGCCGCCGTCCGTGAAGAGTGGAAGGTCATCGACCGCTCCTCCGCCTGAGCGGCCGGGAGCCGGGAGTCCGCCTCGTTACGGGCGATCGAACGCGGCGTTAAGCCCGTTACGTACTTGTTGCCTGACCCCCCTTGCCAGCCCAAGGGGCGCACTTCATGATGTGATCATGCGCATTGGTAATGCGCATTATTTAACTCAATGAAACTAATCCTTGTCCGGGGCGCAGGCCCGAGCCCGCTGAAACCGCTGTTCGCACCCCTCGTTGAATCGATACATCCCTGGTGCCGGCCCCGCGCCCCGCCCAGGAACCGCAACCTTCTCGGAGGTGCAATCCGTGACCGTGTCATCAGGCGCCGCCCAGCCCGCCGCCGAACCGGACGACGCCGAAGCCGGCCCGTCCCGGCTGACCGGCCCGCGCGCGTCCGCCGCCGGGCTGGCGGCCGGGCTGATCGAGGCCGAGACGGAGCGCCGGGTCCGTCAGGCGGAGGCGAGGCGCGAGGTGCTGTTCGCCGACGACCTGCTCCCGGGCGTCGGCGGTGATGCGGTTCCGCTGCGCAAGGCGCTGGCGGCCGGCGGGGTCGCGACCCTGCTCATGCTCACGGTCCTGGGCTCCTTCGACAATCTCCAGGGCGCTACGCTGAGCGTCCTCGCCCCCAACATCAGCAGCGCGTTTCACGTCAGCAGCGGCGTGATCGTGTTCATCTCGGGCGCGTCCTCGGGTTTCCTCATCGTCGGGGCGCTGCCGATGGGCTGGCTGGCGGACCGGTTCCGGCGCGGCCGGATCGCCGGGATCGCCGGGCTGGTGTTCGCGGTCTTCGCGACCGTGTCCGGGCTCGCGGGGAACGTGTTCCTGCTGTTCCTGGCGCGGTTCGGGGCCGGGGTGGCGCAGTCGAGCACGGTGACGGTGCATCCGGCGATGCTCGCCGACGCCTACCCGATTGGGGTGCGCGGCCGGCTGTCCGGGATCACCATGATGGCGACCAGCGTCGTCGGCGCGCTCAGCCCGCTGGTGGTGGGCGGTATCGCGACGCTGACGGGCGGGGCGAACGGCTGGCGGGTACCGTTCTTCGTCCTCGGGCTGCCCGCCGCGGTCGTGGCGGTATTCGTCTTCCGGCTGCCCGAGCCGACGCGCGGCCAGCAGGAGATGACCTCGGTGCTCGGCGAGGTGATCGACGATGCCGAGCCGATGCCGATCTCGGTCGAGGCGGCCTTCGCCCGGCTGCTGCGCATCCGCACGCTCAAGGCGGCGATCGTCGCGTTCTCCGCCCTCGGCTTCTCGCTGTTCACCGGGAGCGTGCTCGCCAACCTGTGGCTCGATCAGCGCTTCCACGCCGGCGCGTTCGAGCGGGGCGTGCTCGGCACCGTCGGCGGCCTCGGAGTCGTGGCCGTGCTGCCGTTTCTCGGGCCTTACTACGACCGGCTGTACCGCAAGAACCCGGCCCGCGCTCTGTCGCTGGTCGCCGTGCTCATCCTGGGCGCGGCCGTGCTGCTGCCGGTCCAGTGGGCGATGCCGGACGCGCTGGCTTTCACCCTGGTCGGCATCCCGGTGCAAGTTCTCCTGTTCGCGGCGTTCACGATGGTCAGCCCCGTGGTCCAGTCGGTCTCGCCGTACCGGCTGCGGGCGATGGGGGTCGCGCTTGGCGCCATTTACACGTTCTTCATCGGCGCGACCGGCGGCGCGGTGCTGTCGGCGCTGCTCGACAACGCCTACGGCCCGCGGACGGCGATGCTGCTGATCGGGGTGCCCGCGGGCCTGGTCGGCGGGTTCTTCCTGTTCCGGGGGGCGAAGTTCATCAGGAACGACCTGTCGCTGGTCGTGGCCGAGCTGCGCGAGGAGGTCGACGAGCGGGACCGGCGGCGGCAGGCGCCGCAGGACATCCCGGTGCTGCAGGTCAGGGACGTCGACTTCGAGTACGGCCACGTGCAGGTGCTCTTCGACGTCGCCTTCGAGGTCAAGCGGGGGGAGGTGCTGGCCCTGCTCGGTACCAACGGGGCGGGCAAGTCAACGATCCTGAAAGTCATCTGCGGGCTTGGCACCCCGTCGCGCGGGGTGGTCCGGCTGAACGGGGCGACGATGACCTTCGTCGCGCCGGAGCGCCGCGGCCGGTACGGCATCCACCTGCTGCCCGGCGGGGCCGGCATCTTCCCGGGGATGGCGGTGCGGGACAACCTGGAGATGGCCGCGTTCGTGCTGCGCGGCGACCGCGCGGCCCGGGAGGAACGGTTCCGCTACGTGCTCGGCCTGTTCCCCGACCTGGCCGGGCGGATGAACCAGCGAGCCGGGTCCCTGTCAGGCGGCCAGCAGCAGCTGCTGGCGCTGGCGATGGTGCTGCTGCACAAGCCCGAGGTGCTCCTCATCGACGAGCTGTCCCTCGGGCTGGCCCCGACCGCGGTGGCCGGGCTGCTGACGGTGATCGAGCGGCTGAAGGCCGATGGCCTGACGATGATCATCGTCGAGCAGTCGCTGAACGTCGCGCTGGCGGTCGCGGACCGCGCGGTCTTCCTCGAAAAGGGCCAGGTTCGGTTCACCGGCCCGGCCCGTGAGCTGGTCGAGCGGGACGACCTGGCCCGCGCGGTCTTCCTCGGCCGGGACGGAGGCTGACCGATGACCTTCATCACCCCGCAGCTGCTGCTCAACGGCGTGACCGACGGCCTGATCATCGGCGTGCTGGCGATGGGCATCGTGCTGATCCACCGGACCACCAAGGTCATCAACTTCGCGGTGGCCAACATGGGCCTGGTCGGGTCGGGGCTGCTCGCCGTCCTGGTGCTCGACTACGGGATGCCGTTCTTCGCGGCGCTGCCGATCGCGCTCGCGGCTGGCACGGTCTTCGGGCTGCTGGCCGACCGGATCGTGATCCGGCGGCTGTTCTACGCCCCCCGGGTCATCATGCTGGTCGCGACCATCGGCATCGCCCAGCTCGCGGAGACCGTGGCGGCCCTGCTCCCCAAGATCGGCAACCTGGCCGCGACCTATCCGGTCGTCTCGGCCGGCGTCTGGCGGCTGTCTCCCACCGTCCAGATCACCGGCACCCAGATCGCGATCGTGGTGGTGGTCCCGGTCATCGCGCTGGCGCTGTCGCTGCTGCTGAACCGGACCGTGCTCGGCAAGGCGGTGCTGGCGTCGGCCGACAACCCGGCCCTGGCCCGACTGCACGGGATCAGCCCGAAGGCGGTGTCGGCGGCGGTCTGGGCCGGCGCCGGGCTGGTGTCCTCGATCTGCCTGATCTTGATCTGCGGGGAGAACCAGCAGGTCGATCAGCTCTCGGCGGTCGGGCCGGAGACGCTGACGGCCGCGCTCGCGGCCGCGGTCCTCGCGCGCATGGTGTCCTTCAGAATCGCGCTGCTGGCCGGGATCGCCCTGGGCCTGCTGCAGGACATCGTCGAGTTCAACTGGCTCAGCCAGGGCGGGCTGAGCGACGCGCTGATGCTCGTGCTGATCATCGTCGCGCTGTTCTTCACCAGCCGGGCCGGCCACGCCGAACGCGGCTCGTTCTCGTTCGCGCCGAACATCCGGCCGGTGCCCCAGCGGCTGCGCGAGATCTGGTGGGCCCGCAACATCGAGCGGATCACGCTGGCCGTGCTCGCGGTCGCGGCGATCTTCGTGCCGCTCGTGGTCACCCTGCCGTCGCGGCAGCTGCTGTACACGATCATCCTCGCCTACGCGATCTGCGCGGTGTCGGTCACCATCTTGACCGGCTGGGCCGGGCAGCTGTCGCTCGGGCAGATGGCCTTCGCGGGCATCGGCGCGCTGACCGCGGCGCTGCTCGCCCGCGGCATCGATCTCGGCCTCGGCAGCAGCGTCCTGGTCGTGCGCCCGCTCCCGTTCCCGGCCGCGGTCGCCATCGCCGCGCTGATCACCGCCGTCCTCGCCGCACTGCTCGGCCTCGGCGCCCTGCGGGTCCGGGGGCTGCTGCTCGCGGTCACCACGTTCGCGTTCGGGGTCGCCTGCGAGAACTACCTGTACGGGCGCCCGTTCTTCATGGACAGCCCGCAGTCAACGACCGCCTCGTTCCCCGTCAGCACCCTGTTCGGCCTGAACATCAGCTCACAGCGGGCCTATTACTACGTGGTCCTGGCCGTCCTGATCGCGGTGATGATCCTGGCCGGACGGCTGCGCCGCAGCGGGATCGGCCGTACCACGATCGGCGTCCGGGAGAACCCGGACGCGGCCGCCGCCTACACGGTCAGCGCGGCGCGGGCCAGGCTGCGGGCCTTCGCCCTGGCCGGCGGGATCGCCGGCCTGGGCGGCGCGCTGCTGGCGGGGGCACTGCAGACCGTCCCCTACGGCAGCTCGTACTTCCTGCCCGACGACTCCCTCTCGCTGGTCGCGCTCGTCGTCATCGGCGGACTCAGCTCGGTGTCCGGGCCGATAATCGGCGCGCTGTGGGTCGTCGGGCTGCCGGCCTTCTTCCCCGGCAACGACGCCGTCCCGCTGCTCACCTCGAGCCTCGGCCTGCTGATCATGCTGCTGTACTTCCCCGGCGGCCTGGTCCAGATCGGCTACGCCGTCCGCGACGCCCTGCTCGCCTGGGCGGACAAGCGGCTCGGCCCGGCTCCGGTCAAGGCAGGCACGGCGCCGCCCGCCGTGCTCACCGCGACCGCGCGCGAGCCGCTGGCCGGCGACCGGCCGGTGCTGGCCAGCGGGCACATCCGGGTGAAGTTCGGCGGGGTCACCGCGGTCGACGGGGTGTCGATCGAGGTGCGGGCGGGCGAGGTCGTCGGGCTGATCGGCGCCAACGGCGCCGGCAAGTCCACCCTGATGAACGCCATCGGCGGCTACCTCCCCGCCCAGGGCGAGGTCATGCTGCTCGGCCGCGACGTGAGCGGCCTGCCGGCCCACAAGCGGGCCGCCTCGGGCCTCGGCCGCACCTTCCAGGCCGCCACCCTGTTCCCCGACCTCACCGTCACCGAGACCGTCCAGATCGCGCTGGAAGCCCGCGGCCGCACCGGGCTGCTGTCCACCGCCCTGTACCTGCCCAGGTCGGTCCGCGGCGAACGAGCCAAGCGCGCCGCCGCCGCCGACCTGATCGATTTCCTCGGGCTCGGCCGTTACGCCGACAGCCTGATCAGCGACCTGTCCACCGGCACCCGGCGCATCGTCGAGCTCGCCGGGCTGCTCGGCCTCGACGCCCGGGTGCTGTGCCTGGACGAGCCGACGGCCGGCGTCGCCCAGCGCGAGACGGAGGCATTCGGCCCGCTCATCACCGCGATCCGCCGCGAGCTCGGCGCGGCCATGCTCGTCATCGAGCACGACATGCCGCTGATCATGAGCATCAGCGACCGGGTCTACTGCCTCGAAACGGGACGGGTCATCGCCGAGGGCATCCCGACCGCCGTCCGCGCCGACCCCAAGGTCATCGCCAGCTACCTCGGCACCGACGAACGCGCCATCGCCAGGAGCGGCGCCGCCGCGCCGACCGCAACAACCGCATCCCCGAAGAAAGGAACTCAACTCCCATGACGTCACGGAGAACCCTCACCCGCGCGGCCGCCGCGGTCGCGGCCGCCGCCGCGACCGCGCTGGCCGGCTGCTCGGTCCAGTCAAGCGCCGCCGCCGCCGGGGCGAGCGCCACGACCGGCACGCCGGCGCCATCCGCGACGGCGTCGGCGCGATTCGGCGACGCCGCCCCCGGAGTCACCGCCAGCGCGATCAAGATCGGCATCGTCTATCCCGACTACGCCGCGCTCGCCCAGTACGGCCTCAACATCAACCAGGGCAGCTTCCCCCATGCCTACGGTGCGCTGATCGCCAAGATCAACGCCGCCGGCGGCGTGGACGGGCGCAAGATCGTCCCCGTCTACGGGGAGTACAGTCTGCTCAGCCCCGCCGCCTCAACCCAGACCTGCGTGCAGCTCACCGCCGACGACAGCGTCTTCGCCGTCCTCGGCACGTTCGAGACCGACACCCAGGCGCTGTGCTACACCCAGACGCACAAGACCGGCGTCGTGGGCAGCGCGATCTCGAACGCCGACTACGCGCTCGCCCAGGCACCCTGGTTCGCCCTCGATCACGGCAGCGACGACGCGGCGTCCGCGATCACCGCCCTGTCGGCCGGCGGCCGCCTGGCCGGCAAGAAGGTCGCCGTCATCGCGCTGCAGCAAGACGAGGTCTCGATGAACTCCTCAGCGCTGCCCGCGCTCAAGGCGATCGGGATCACCCCGGTCGCGACCGCGGTGATCACCGCCTCGACCAGCGACTCGACCGCCCTGGGAACCCAGGTCGCGGTCGCGGCCCAGAAGTTCCAGGCGTCCGGCGCCAACGTCGTGATCATCGTCGGCGGTCTCGCGACCGAATACCCGCCGATCGAGGCGCGCACCACGTACCGGCCCGAGCTCATGTTCACCTCCGCCAGTGACGCCACCGCCGGGACCGTCAGCAGCAAGGCAGACCCGGCCGTGTTCAAGAACGCGCTCGCGGCCGACGTGGCGACCGACTTCAACGACCCGGCCAACCAGGCCTGCATTCAGACCATGGAGGCGGCCTACCCGAGCCTGAAGGGAAAGCTGGTCAACCCCACCACCGTCAAGTCCGGACAGCCGACACTGGCGACCTCCGTCGATGACGCCTGCAGCGAGCTCGGCCTATTCACCGCCATCGCCGGCAAGGCGGGCACAAACCTCAACTACGACACGTTCCAGCAGGCCGGCGCCTCGCTCGGCAAGATCCACATCCCCGGCTACACCGACGACGCTAACTTCACCCCGTCGACGCCCTACGGCGGCTTTTCTGACGTCCTCTTCACGTTCGACCCATCCACCTCGCAGTTCGTTCAGCAGAGCTCCTGACCAGCGGTGCCGCCCCAAGCAGGCCGATCAGCGAACGCGCTGAGATAGGAGTCGCAAAGATGACGGCTGCACCCGTCCGGCTGCGCATCGAGCACGGCCCGCGCTCGCTCGGGGTCGGAGCCAGCAGACCCCGGCTGTCGTGGCAGTCGCCCTCGGGTCAGCTGGGCTACCAGGTCGAGGCGACTATCGACGGCGACGTGCTCGCCAGCGAGCCGGCCGACGAGGCCACCCCGTTCCTGCGGGCCTGGCCGTTCCCGGCGCTGGGGTCGCGGTCCCGGGTCTCGTGGCGGGTGCGCGTCCGCTCGGAGGCGGACTGGAGCGAGTGGTCCGCCGCCGACCAGTTCGAGACCGGGCTGCTCGCGGTCTCGGACTGGCAGGGCGGGTTCATCGGGGCCGGTGATCGGAAGCCAGTGCCGCCGCGGGGCGAACGCGGCGCGGTGTACTTCCGACGGCGGTTCACCGTTCCCGCCCGGCGTCCCGTGCGGGGTCGCGTGTACGCGACCGCGCACGGGATCTACGAGCTCCACCTCGACGGCACCCGGCTCGGCGACCTGGAGCTGACGCCGGGGTGCACCGCGTACCGATCGCATCTGGAGGCGCAGACCTACGACGTCACCGCGCTCCTCACCCCGGGCGAGCACGAGCTGGTCGCCACGGTGAGCGACGGATGGTGGCGTGGCGCCACCGGCGCCGCCCACGCCGACCGCTGCTACGGGACAGCGCTGGCCCTGCTCGCGCAGCTCGAGTTCGCGGACCAGGACGGCCGGCGGATCGTGATCCCGTCCGACGAGTCCTGGCAGGTGTCGGCGGGCGGACCGATCCGCGCGGCCGACCTGATGGAGGGGCAGCGGGTCGATCAGACCATCCCCCTCGGCGGCTGGGCGAAGGCGACGATCGTGGCCGCGCCCGGCCCTGAGCTCACAGCGTCGCCCGCGCCGCCCACCCGTCGCGTGCAGCAATACCGCCCGCTGTCGGTGACCACAGTGGATTCCGGCGCCCAGGTCATCGACCTCGGCGCGAACATCAACGGCTGGGTCAGGCTGTCCGGCGCCGCGCTCGGCCCGGCCGGGAACCGGGTCACGCTCCGCCACGGCGAACGGCTGGGCGCAGACGGCGACGTCGACGCCGCACACCTGGGCGCGGACATCCCCGGGCTGGGCCTGGTGCCGGTGGGAATGGTGGATGAGGTAATCAGCGCCGGCCCCGGGGCGCCGGACTTCGAGCCCCGGCACACCACCCACGGATTCCAGTTCGTCAGCGTCACCGGAGCGGGCGACCTGGGCCCGGACGACGTGACCGGGGTGATGGTGCACACGGACCTCCGCCGGACCGGCTGGTTCTCGTGCAGCGACGCCCGGCTGAACGCGTTGTACGAGGCGACGGTGCTGTCGTTCCGAGGAAACGCGTGCGAGATCCCGACCGACTGCCCCACCAGGGAGCGGCTCGGGTGGACCGGCGACTGGCAGCTCTTCGTCCCCACCGCCGCGTTCCTGTACGACGTGGCCGGCTTCAGCGCCCGGTGGCTGCGCGACCTCGCGGCCGACCAGTGGGCGGACGGCCGGGTCCCCAACTGGGTCCCGGACAACATGTACCAGCGGCGAGATGGCCAGCTCGGCCAGATCACCGGGTCGGCCGGATGGGGAGACGCCGCGGTCTACGTCCCGTATCAGATCTGGCAGTCCTACGGCGACACCGAGATCCTGGCCTCCCAGTTCGACTCGATGCGGGCCTGGGTGGACTTCGCGCTGGGGCGCGCGGCCGGCGGGCGGCACCCGTCGCGGGCGGCCGCCCGGCCCCAGCCCGCCGAGCACGAGCGATACCTCTGGGACACCGGCTTCCACTGGGGCGAGTGGCTCGAGCCGGGCGACGACTTCGCGGACTCCCTACGGCCCGAGCTCGACAAGGCCGATGTCGCCACCGCGTACCTGTACCGGTCGGCGGCGACCCTGGCCGAAGTCGCCGGGCTGCTCGGCAAGAGCGCGCACGGCTCCCACTACCGGATGATCGCTGGCCGGGTGCGGGACGCGTGGCGGGCCGAGTTCGCCGCCCCGGACGGGACCGTCACCCTGGCCACCCAGGCCAACCTGGCCCGGGCGCTGGCGTTCGGGCTGGTGGACGACGGGGACCGGGACCGGGTCGCGGCCGATCTGGTCAAGCTGGTCCGCGCGGCGGGCGACCATCTTGGCACCGGGTTCCTCGCCACCCCGTTCCTGCTGCCGGTGCTGGCCGACCACGGGCACCTCGACGTCGCCTACGACCTGCTGGGGCAGACCTCCGCGCCGTCCTGGCTGCACATGATCGAATCGGGCGCCACCACCGTCTGGGAGAACTGGGAGGGACTGGACGCCAACGGCAAAGGATCGCTCAACCACTACAGCAAGGGCGCCGTGATCTCGTTCCTGCACTCGCACGTGGCCGGGCTTCGCCCGGTCCCTGACGTCCCGGCCTGGCGGGAGTTCGAGGTCCGTCCGTGCCCCGGCGGCGGGATCACCTCCGCCCAGGCGCGCCTCGACACCCCCTACGGACCGATCGGCGCCGCCTGGCGGATCGAGGGCGGAACCTTCAGTCTCGACGTTCAGGTCGCGCCGGGCACACATGCCAGGGTCACCCTCCCCGGCGGCACGCCGAAGATCTGCGGGCCCGGCGACCACCGGTTCTCCGCGACCATCGCCTGAGAGCCGGGACCGGGAGCTGATCCCCGTGCCAGCCGCCGCCTCGGTGCCGGTCAACATCAAAGCGGTCGCCGTGCGGGCCGGCGTGTCGGTGGCGACGGTCTCCAACGTACTCAACCGCCTAGACATCGTGGCCGCCAGGACCCGCGACCGGGTGCTCGCCGCCATCATTGATCTCGGTTACGTCCGCACCGAGTCCGCCCGCCAGCTCCGCACCTGAACCCGGCCCGGCGGCAAGGGGCAACGCGTACCCGGTCGCGAACTGGTCCATCGATATCAGTCCTCGCCTCGGGCAAGGGAAGCGAGTTCACGGTCCCGGCGGCAGCGTGCTTGGCGCGCACGACAGGATGCCGAGCGCGCGACGGCGTGGCTGATCGTGCTGATCAGGAACTCATCGCTGGCCGGCCCTCTTCGGGACGCTGTACCCGGCGCAGCGAGGCGGCTAGCTGCGATCGCCGGGTAATGCCGAGCTTGGGGAAGATATGGTACAGGTGCGAGCCGACGGTGCGATGCGACAGGTAAAGCTGTTCGCCGATCTGCCGGTTGGATTGCCCGTCCGCCGCGAGCCGCGCGATCTGCAGCTCCTGCGGCGTGAGCACGAGCAGCGGGTCATCTCGCCGCCGCACGGCCGCGCCGCCCGACGCCCGCAGCTCGCCGGCTGCCCGGCCCGCGAATCCGCCCATGCCGAGGCCGCCGAATGTGTCCCCGGCCCCGGCCAGCGCGATGCGCGCCTCCGGCACCCGCCGTTGGCGCCGCAGCCATGAGCCGTAGGCCAGGTGGACCCGCGCGCGGGTGAGCTGGCCGCCGCCGGGATCGGCCGACAGGACGGCGTCGAACTGGTCGGGGTCCTGGAGCGCGTCGGCGAACAGGACCGCGTAGCGCACGGCCGGGGTGGGATCGGTCCTGAATTCGGCCGCGAGGCCTTCCACCAGCGCGGCGGCCTCGTCCGCCCGGCCGGCTCCGATGGCGGCCTCGGTCAGGTCGGCGACGATCCATTGCCTGGCACCGTAGTGCGATACCTCATCAAGCGGGTCGGCCAGACGCGTCAGGTAGTCATAGGCGTCCTGGTACTGCCCGGCGCCGAGCGCGGCGACGCTCAGGCCGTACACCGCCATGGCGTTGTGTAGCCTGACATCGCCGATCCCCGCGCCGTCGATCAGCCCCCAGACCTGTTCCCGGGCGGCCCGGTAGTCGCCCCGCAGTCCCGTGATGAGGGCGGACTCAAGGTCTGCGGCATGGCCCCAGACCGGCTGGCCAAGCTCGGCGGCGAGCCGGCTGGCCTCGCTCGCGATCATCGTGACAGCGTCCAGGTCTCCGGACCAGAGCACGGCCCACGCCTGCAGTGCCAGCAGCCGGGGGATCAGCCCCAGTCGTCCCTGCCTTCGCGCGAGCGCGATCGCCGGCCCGAGCAGTCCGGCGGCCAAGGCGTGATCGCCGAGGTTTTCCGCCGTGCTGGCCAGGAAGCGCAGGCCGGGGAGGTCCTCCGGATCACGGCCCGCGGCCCCCAGGTCGCGGCTGAGCTGATGGCGGCGATCGCCGGTCACCGTGTAGGTCAGCAGGGCCAGTCGGCGCGGATCGCCGTCCGGCAATCCGAGGTCATCAACGGCATCCGCGACGATGCGGCGGTCGGCCTCGTCGGCCGAGGTCCACCAGCAACGCGTCGCCGCCGTCCACAGGACCGACGCGGCCAGGTCCCGATCCCGGGCGTCAGCGACGGCGCGCGCTGCCCGGGTGAGGTCCGCGATCGTCACGGCGGCCTGGTGGGCGTCGGGGCTGATGCCCTCCCGGACGATCAGCAGCCGTGCCTGGCCGTGCGCGTCGAGCAGTCCGGCATCCGCGCGCGATAGCAGCTCCTGCGCCAGCTGAGCCCGTCCGGCCTCCACGGCGTACTCACTCGCCCGGATCGCGAGGTCCGCCTGACGCGCCGGCCGCGTGGCGAGCGCGGCGGCCCGGCCGAGTCCGGAGATCGACACCGCTACCGCGCCCCGGCGCGCCGCCCGCGCGGCGAGCGCCTCCAGTTCGGCGGCGACGGCGTCGTCGGGGCCGAGCGCGGCGGCGGCGAGATGCCAGACCCGGCGGTCGGCGTCGGCCGACAGCCGGGCCAGCGCGGCATGCGCCTGCTGCCGGAGTGCCACGCCAGCCGACTGGTAGATCGCGCTGGCGATCAGCGGATGCCGGAAGACGATCCGGTCGCCGCTGAGGTGGACCTGCCTGGCGTCGATCGCGGGCTGGATGTCTCCCGCGCTGACCGGGATGCCGTGCACCTCGGTGGCCGCCGCGCATAGCTCAGCGAGGCTGCACGCGGGGTCGGCCGCCGCCATGAGCAGCAGGATCCGGGTGGCGGCCGGCCGCTCGGCGAGCCGGTCAGCGAACGCGCGCCGCAGCAGGTCGCCGACCGGCAGCCGGTCCGGCAGATCCTGCGCGGCGGCCGACGACAGGCCGGCAGCGATCGGCTGGCCGGCGGCTGGCAGCGCCGACCCGAGCTCGACGAGCGCCAGCGGATTGCCTGCCGCGTCGGCGAGCAGGCGGTCCCTTGCCCGGGTCGGCAGGCCCGGCGCTACCGTGCCAAGAAGTGCGCGGGAGGAGGCGGTATCCAGCGCCCCGACGGCCATGCCCGGCAGGCCGGACTCCTCGAACGGGTTGTCCGGACCGCTGCGGACCGACGCGAGCATCACGATCGGCTCGGCGGCGATCCTCCTGGCGACGAACGCCAGGACGCTGGCCGAGGGGCGATCTAGCCAGTGCACGTCGTCGGCGACCACCAGCAGGGGCGCCTTGGCGGCTACGGAGGAGAGCAGCTCAAGCGCGGCCATCGCGACCCGGTACAGGTCCGCGACCAGGTTCTCGTCCAGGCCGAGCGCGGCCCGCAGCAGATCGCCCTGTTGGTCGGGAATGCTGGGAAACATCGCCATTTCCGGCCACAGCAGCTGGTGCAGCCCGGCGAACGGAAGGTTCGCCTCCGTCGGCACGCCGCTGCAGGCCAGCGTCTTCATGCCGCGCCCGGCCGCCAGCCGCCGCGCCCGGGCGAGCAGCGTGGTCTTCCCGATCCCCGGATCGCCGTGCAGCACCAGGGCGGCGCCCTCGCCCTCGGCGGCCCGGTCGAGCATCGCTGCCAGGGCACCGATCTCACGATCGCGTCCCAGGGTCTGGGCTGAGTCTTGCGGTATGTCAGTCAAGGCGCGCGCCCATCGGTCAGCTGGAGTGCCGACCCATGATCTTAGGCCCGCCGCGATGCACGGGAAATAGCAGTCGGATGACTGACTTCCGCTGAGTGCGGCGCGGAGACATCAGTCACCCGGTTCGGTCGTGCGACTGATGACCGTACCCGCTGGGCCGGCGACAGTGGGTTCAAAAGCACGATAGACATCCCAGGAGGCCTGTGGCAATGAGCGATCAGTTCAGCGCGCCCTCGTCGGCCGTCGTCCCGCTGGACGAGCAGGTCGCACGGGCTAATGAATCCGGGCGGGTCCCGGTCGTGTTCATTCACGGCCTGTGGCTGCTGCCGTCAAGCTGGGACAGGTGGGCGGAGCTGTTCGCCGCCGCCGGGTACGCGCCGGTCAGCCCCGGCTGGCCGGATGACCCGGACACCGTGGACGAGGCCAACGCCGACCCCGGGGTCTTCGCCGGCAAGACCATCGGCATGGTCGCCGACCACTACTCGAAGGTCATCGGGACCCTGACCAGGCGGCCGGCGGTCATCGGCCACTCCTTCGGCGGCCTGCTCGCGCAGATTATCGCCGGGCGCGGCGAGGCGGCGGCGACCGTGGCGATCGACGCGGCACCGTACCGGGGCGTGCTGCCGCTGCCGCTGTCTTCGCTGAAGGCGGCCTTCCCGGTCCTGGGCAACCCGGCCAACTTCCACCGCGCCGTCCCGCTCAGCTTCGAACAGTTCAGGTACAGCTTCGCGAACGCGGTGACCGAGGAGGAGGCGCGGCGGCTGTACGACACGTTCGCGGTGCCTGCGCCGGGTGCCCCGCTGTTCCAGGCCGCGACCGCCAACCTCAACCCGCTGACCGAGGCCAGGGTCGACACACGCAATCCCGACCGCAGGCCGCTGCTGATCATCTCCGGCGCGAAGGACAACACGGTGCCCACTGTCATCTCCGCGGCCGAGTACAAGCAGCAGCGGCGCAACCCGGGCGTGACCGAGTTCACCGAGATCCCCGGCCGGGGACATGCCCTGACCATCGATGAGGGCTGGGCCGAGGTCGCGCAGACCGCCCTCGACTTCATCCGCCGGTTCACCTGACCCGGCACGACAATCACCCTCTTCACCTCCGACACCACCCGCTCAGAAGGAGACCATGATGTCCGCACCGCAGCAGGAAGTCGTCCTTGAGGCAGCCGCCCAGGAGTTCTCCGATGCGACCTCGAAGCCGCCGTTCATCTACCAGCTCAGCCCCGCCGATGCCCGCGAGGTTCTCGAGCGCGTGCAGCGGTCCCCGATCGACAAGCCCGACGTCGATATCGTGGACCTCACGATCGAAGGAGGCCCGCACGGCGACGTCGCCGTCCGGGTGATCAAGCCCGCCGGCGTCACCGGGACGCTGCCGGCGGTCCTGTACATCCACGGCGCGGGCTGGGTGCTCGGCAGCCCGAACACCCATGACCTGCTGGTCCGCAACCTGGCTGTGGGCGCCCAGGCCGCCGTCGTGTTCCCGCACTACCGGCGTGCCCCGGAGGCCCAGTACCCGTCGCAGATCCAGGAGGCCTACGCGGCGGCGGAGTGGGTCGTCGCGCACGGCGCCGAGCACGGCATCGACACCAGCCGGGTGGCGATCGCCGGCGACTCGTGCGGCGGCAACGCCGCCATCGCCGTCACCCTGCTGGCCAAGCAGCGCGGCGGCCCCTCGTTCGCCGCCCAGCTGCTGTACTACCCGGTGACCGACGCCGGGATGGACACGGGCTCCTACAAGGAGTTCGCCGAGGGCTACTTCCTCACCGCCGCAGGGATGGAGTGGTTCTGGGACCAGTACCTGCCCGACAAGTCACGGCGCGGGGACATCCTTGCGTCGCCGCTGCGCGCGACCGCCGAGGAACTCGCGGGCCTGCCGCCGGCCCTCGTCATCAACGCCCAGGCCGAGGTGCTGCGCGACGAGGGCGAGGCTTACGCGGCAAAGCTCCGCGCCGCCGGGGTGCCCGTCACCGCCGTGCGGTACGGCGGCATCATCCACGACTTCGTGATGCTCCACCCCCTCGCGGGCACCCACGCGGCCCGCGCCGCCACCGCCCAGGGCGCGGAGTTCCTGCGCCAGGCGCTACACGGCGCCTGACCGGCCGCAACTCCCCCGGAGACAGCCATGGCATCCACCGTCCTACCGGGAGCGGGGCACCGCGACCCGGGGCCCGCGCGGGTGACAACGCGACGACCAGACGGCGAGGCGAGCCCGCCGCTCGCCCCGAGGCTCCTCGTGGAGTTCATCGGGACCTTCTTCCTCGTCCTCACCGTTTGCGCAGCCATCAGCCCGAAGACCGGGGCCGGCCCGCTCGCCCCGCTCGCGATCGGCTCGATCTTGATGGTCATGGTGTTCGCTGGGGGACACATCTCGGGCGGCCATTACAACCCGGCGGTGAGCCTTGCCGTGCTCATCCGCGGCAAGCTCGCCGTCGGCGAGTGGGCCTGCTACACCGTGACCCAGCTCGCCGCCGGCGTGGCCGGCGGTCTCGCCGCCTCCGGCATCGTCGGTCGCGGCCACCCGGAGACGGCCGCAGCGGCCGGCCCGCTGAACGTCTTCCTCGTCGAGCTGCTCTTCACCTTCGCCCTCGCCTACGTCGTCCTCAACGTGGCAACCGCCAGGCACGGGGAGGGCAACTCCTACTTCGGCCTCGCGATCGGCTTCACGGTCACCGCCGGCGCGTTCGCCGTCGGCGGCATCTCCGGCGGCGCGTTCAACCCCGCCGTCGCCCTCGGGGTCACTGTCCTTGGCAGATTCGCCTGGACCGACCTGTGGATCTACGTCGTGGCAGCGCTCGTCGGCGCCGCGACCGCAGCGGCGGCATTCCTGTACGTCCAGTCCGCAGAACGGAAGTAGGCCATGAACATCATCCCAAGCGCGCGCCCTGCCAGGCTGCACATCATCATGGGCGCCGCAGTGCTGGCGATCGCTGGCCTGATAACCGCCAGCCAGGTCGCCCCGGCAGGGGCCACCCCCGCAGCCGCGACCAGCACCGTCGGCCACGATGGCGGCGCAGCGGGCCGGTCGTACTGGTCGGCCACTCCTACGGCGGGATGGTGATCACGTAAAGGCGCTGGTCTACGTCGACGCCCTCATCCCCGCCCAGGGCGACACCACCTTCGGGCTCATCGGGGCGCAGCCAGGCTCGTGCATCGCGTCGGCTAATGCGTTCAACATCGTGCCTTACCCCGGTGCCCCGGCCGACGACGTCGACGCCTACCTCAAGGCCGGCGCCGACGCGCCCTACCCCGGGTTCGCCCAGTGCTTCGCCAACGGCCTGCCCGCCAGCGAAGCCGCCACGCTGGCCGCCATCGGCGCGCCCTCGCCTGCTCTTGGCGGGGCACGCTGCATTTATGCGCCGCCGGTGATCGCCAGGGCTGTGTAGCACTTCGGCTGCGTCTTGCGGCCCGCAAAGCCCTGTACACGGGTTCGATTCCCGTCTCCGCCTCCCCTTCACCGCCTCTGAGCAGGAAAAATATCTCCCTCTTGTGGTGACGTCTGCCCGGGGTAAGCCCCGTGGGCGAATTCCGTGACATGACGGATTCGACATGCCCGATCACGCAGTGATGCTAAAGGTGAGTGCATCGCGGTCGGACGGGGGACACCAAGGTGGTGGGTTGTTATTCTCACCGGGCAGACGGGGTGCTCCCGCGCACGCTGCGGATGTTCCTGCGCAGGAACGAGTTGCGCCGTTCTTCTGACCGGGTCGAGGGCGTCGTGGTGGCGCTGCTGATCGGCGCGTTCGCCGCCGCCGTGGTCGTCGCTGCGCTCGTGGCCGCGCACGTTTACCGGTCCGAGCAGGCGACGGCCGCAAGCCTGCGGCGGACGGTCGCGGTGCTGTCCTGGCCCGGCGCCGTCACCGAGACGCCCATCCTGCGCGAGGCCACCGCGATGGCGACGTGGCGGACGAGCGACGGGACGGCCCGCTCGGGCATGCTCACCACCGACGTCGCCCCGGATATCTACGGGCAGCCGGCCGGGGCCGCCGTCCAGCTGTGGCTGGGCCGGTCCGGCGATCCCGCGCCCCCGCCGCAGGGCGCGGCCGGGATCGCCGTCGGGGCGACCATGGCCGGGCTGGCCATCATCGTGGCCGCCGCCACCGTGCTGACCTTCTGCTACCGGCTGTGCCAGCGCGTCCTCGACCGGCGCCGGCTGGCCAACTGGAGCTCGGCCTGGGCCGTCACCGGGCCGCGGTGGACCAGCCGCCAGTGACAGGATCGCCCCGGTAACGGCGGTCAGGCCGGCGTGAGGAACGGGAACTGCCCGGAGCGCTGGGCTTCGGCCACCGACGGCCTGAGCCCGCCGGGCACGGCCGCCCCCACCACCAGCGACATCATCGCCTCGGGGGCGTTGTCGGCCAGGGTACGGCCGTTGCGGGTGGCGAAGCCGAAGGACGCGGGCGTGCCCACCACGTACGGCAGGACGTCCGGCAGCAGCGTCCTGGCGACCGTCTGCCCGTACACGTCGGGCTCGGCCGACGTCCCGGTGGCGGCCACGACGGCGGAGACGTGGTCGGCCAGGCGCTCGCCCTCGGCGGCGTAGTCGTCCGACGGGTGGCGGGTGTTGGCGGGATTGGTGAACCGGGTGTCGTCGGGCCAGAAGATGGGCCACATCATCGGGTGGCCGGCCCGGTTGACCTGCCGCCAGCCGCCCGCGTCGGTCGCGAGCTTGGTGGCGGCCCAGACGCCGACGGGGGTGCCCGGGGAGAGGATCTTGTCGTCGTGCGGGACCTCGAGCACCATGGTCCTGACGGTGCTGCCGGCGAAGCTGTTCTGCGCCTTGTCCGGGCGCCAGTCCGACAGGTCCACCGCGGTCCCGTTCGCGACCGCGCCGTTGACGATCGCCAGCAGCGACAGGTCGACGTAGAACGAGTCCCTGACGTGCCCGGCCCAGAGGCGGACGCCGTAGCCGTCGGTCGCGGTCTCGCCGGTGCGCCCTTCGAGCACCAGGTCGCCGACCCCGTCGTCGCCGCGGGCCTGGTCCCCGGTCAGCGAGTGCAGGGTGAGCGCTTGGCGGCCGTCGGCGCCGGGCTCGGCGAAGGCCAGCCGGTAGGTGAGGTCCTCGAACTCGGCGCCGTTGCGGTGGACCTTGATCTCGTAGCGCGCCTCGGGGTGGAACCCCGGCTCGGTGTGCAGGCCGTTGACGTCGGAGTTGATGTCGAGCACGAAGACCGTGCTGCCCTCGCCGGGGAAGACGTACAGGTCGTCGATGAGCAGCTGGCCGGTCTTGGCCGCCAGCGGCGTGTCGAGGTGATGGGACATGCGGTGGTCCTTTCTGCGCTGAAGCCCGCCTCAGTGCAGATACCCTCCGTGCGTGACCCGACACGATGCGCTCACTGGCATCGGTTCTGACCACTTCGAGATAGTCAGCGGTTGGTCTTGTGCTCGAGGTCGGCCGGGTATCGGTCGCCCACGATCGACCCCTCGGGGGCGGCGCTGTCGATCTCGGCCACGTCGGCGGTGGTGAGCTCGACGGCGGCCGCGCGCAGGTTCTCCCGCAGCCGGCCTGCCTTCGTGGTCCCCGGGATCGGCACGACCGACGGCGCCTGGGCGAGCAGCCAGGCCAGCGCGAGCTGGGCCGGGCTTGCGCCCCGGCGCTGGCCGATCGTCCGCAGCCGCTCGACCAGAGCCTGGTTCGCCCGCCGCGCCTCAACCGTGAAGCGCGGCAGCTGGTTCCGGTTGTCCCCGCCGTCGAAGGTGGTGTGCTCGTCGATGGCCCCGGTCAGGAAGCCCCGCCCGAGCGGGCTGTAGGGCACGAACCCGATGCCCAGTTCCGCGCAGACCGGGAGCACCTCGCGCTCCGGCCGCCGCCACCAGAGGGAGTACTCGCTCTGAACCGCGGTGACGGCCTGGACGGCATGCGCGCGGCGGATGGTCGACGCCCCGGCTTCCGACAGGCCGAAGTGCCTGACCTTGCCCTCCGCGATCAGCTCGCCGACCGTGCCCGCGACCTCCTCGATCGGCGTGCCGGGGTCGACGCGATGCTGGTAGAGCAGGTCGATCGTGTCGACGCGGAGGCGGGTCAGCGAGGCGTCGGTGGTCTGCCTGATCAGCTCGGGCCGACTCGAAAGGGCGGGCCGGCCGTCCGCGTCGACCTCGCCGAACTTGGTGGCCACGATGACCTGATCACGGACGGGGGCAAGCGCGTCGCCCACCAGCTCCTCATTAGTGAACGGCCCGTAGACCTGCGCGGTGTCGAAGAACGTCACCCCGAGGTCGACCGCGTCCCGGATCAGCGCGATCGCCTCGCCCCTGGTCACGGTGGCGCTGCGGTGATAGTTCAGGCCCATGCAGCCGAACCCGAGCGCGGACACCTGCAATCCGCTGGTCCCGAGCGTCCGCGTCTCCAGGGTGTGATCCATGGGCCTCATCGAACCACGGATTACCGCTGGCGGGAAACGCCCTAGAAGTTGCCGAAGCCGGCCCCGAAGCCCCGGTCGTGGTGCTCTCGCTCGCGCTTCTCGTCCTCGTAGATGCGGTCGATGCAGATCGCGATCGCGATGATCAGCGCGTCGTCGACGCCCTGCTCGACCTCCACCCCGTAGGTGTCCCTGATCCTGAACCACTTGCGCGAGATCCGGCCGATCACCCGCTGGCCGTCCTTCAGCTCCCAGTCCTTGTCGGCGAAGCTGCCGACGGCCTCGAGCCGGGTCCCGTCGAACAGGTCGATCTCGTACCGGTGGTGGATCGGCGAGAAGAACGCCGGGCGGACGGTCGCGACGACGCCCTGCCCGTTCTCGATCTCCATCGTGTCCCGCATCGCGAAGAACTTCTTGCGGATGAGGATGAGCAGGTTGCCGTAGGCGTCCTTGAGCTCGAACGTCTCGCGGAGGCTGAGCGCCCGGCCGTCGACGAGGAAGACGCGGTTGCCGTCTTCGTCCTCGATCCAGAAGTCAGCCCGCAGGGAGAAGATCCGTTCCTGGACCAGGTATCTCATGACAAAAGGCTATATGCCCGGTTCCCATTCGGTGGCGTAGACGTCGATGCCGCGCCGTCGGGCGTCGGCGGCGACCACCCGGCTCGCGATCGCCGACAGGCGGCTGCGCTGGGCCGGCGGCAGGTCGGCCACCAGCACCGCGAGCTCGGCCTCGAAGTCGGCCGCGCCCCGGTCGATGAGCTCCCGGCCGGCCGCGGTGATGCTCACCCGGACGCTGCGCCGGTCGAGTTCTGAGGTGCTCCTGGTGACCAGCCCGCGTTCGGCCGCCCGGTCCACCAGACCGGTCACGCTCGACTTGTCCAGCTGCAGGAACGTCGCCAGCTGGCCGATCGTCGGCTGCCGGTCCCTGACGATGCCGAGCAGCCGGGCCGCCGGGATCGACAGCCCGTGGCCGGTCGCGACCCGGCTGAGCGCGGTCTGCACGGCGAAGGTGAGCTGGGCGAGCGCGTCCACCAGGCCCAGGTCCCCCTCGCCCGGCAGCGGGGTGAGGACGGGGCGGCGGTCCGGGGCGGGTACGTCATCGGCGGCGGTCACACCCCGAGTGTACGCCAAATTTAGTTTGCTATACCATCTATAATAGATGGTGACACAAACTAAATCACTCGCGCGCGGGCAACGCGCGCCCGCCGGACAAGGAGACCAGCCAGCATGAGCATGCACGCCGCCGTGGTCCGTTCCTTCGACCACCCGCCCCGGTACGAGCAGTACGACACGCCCCGGCCCACCGGGCCCGACGAGACGCTGGCGGAGGTGCTCGCGGTCGGGCTGCACCCGCGGGTCCGCTCCGGCGCCGCGGGCAGCCACTACACGAGCACGGGGACGCTGCCGATGATCCCCGGCATCGACGGGGTCGGCCGGCTGCCCGACGGCGGCCTGGTCTACTTCGCCGTCCCCGACGACGTCTGGGGCTCGATGGCCGAGCGGGCCGTGATCGATCCCCGGCGGACCGTGCCGCTGCCCGACGGGGCCGACGTGGCCAAGATCGCGGCCGCCATGAACCCGGCCATGTCGGCCTGGGTGGCGCTCCGCCGCCGGGTTCCGCTCCAGGCGGGCCAGTCGGTGCTCGTCCTCGGGGCCACCGGCAACGCGGGGACGATGGCGGTCCAGGTGGCCCGCCGGCTTGGGGCCGGCCGGATCGTCGGCGCGGGCCGCAACCCCGAGCGGCTGGCGGCGCTGGCGGCCGTCGGCGCGGACGAGGTCGTCGCGCTCGACGACGACCGGGAGGCCACCGCCGCGCGGCTGGCGAAGGCGGCCGCCGAGGTCGACATCGTGATCGACTACCTGTGGGGCGCCCCGGCCGCCGCCGCGATGATGGCCCTGCTGACCGCCCGCGCCGACCGCAGCCGGGCGCTGGACTGGATCCAGATCGGCGCCATCGCCGGACCCGCGATCGAGCTCCCGTCGGTGGCGCTGCGCTCCGCCAACCTCCGGATTCAGGGCTGCGGGCAAGGGTCGGTGAGCCCCCGTGCTTATCTCGCCGAGCTGCCGTCGCTGGTCGCGGAGATCGACGCGGGGACCATTGCGGTCGACGCCCGTCCGGTGCCGCTGGCCGACGTCGAGGCCGCCTGGACCGCACCCGAGCGGCCAGGCCAGCGGACGGTGCTCGTCCCCTAGCCGCCAGGGCTGCGGCCCCGGTGACGGCCGCCACGGGGGGCGGCCGGTGATTGCCGTTCCTGGCAGCGCACCGGTCCGTTCGGGATAAAATTCTTTTTTTCTTCCGAACGGACCGTAGGTTTCCCCGGAATCGATCATGGCACTGGTTCCGGTGACGACCGCGATAAGGCCGGAAATTGTCTGCATTGCCTGGGCTTTGGCCTGGTGCGGCGGTCGGCAAAGTAATGCGGCGGGCGGCCGGGCGCGGGCGGGAACCCTTGCTGGCCGGGGATCCCGGCGGTGGGGGCGGGCGGCTCCGGCCGGAACCAGGGGCCGATTTTCCGCTGCCCTTTCCGTGCTCGGGCCGTACACTCGGGGGCGTGGCAGACCCCTTCGCCTTTCGGGAATTGCGTATCCGGCAGCCCGGTAAGGTCCTCCCCGGCCGTGCCAGATACGAGATCTTCGACCCCGGCAAGAAGCTGCTCGCCGTCGCCGCCGAGACGGAGAGCCGGGGCGTGCTGCGGACCATGATGGGCCTGGTGCCAGGCACCCGGGTGCTGGCCGTGCGGACGCCGTCCGGCGAGCCGATCCTGACGCTGGTCAGGCAGGACAGCGAGAACAACTGGCTCGCGGCGCTGACCGACGAGGACGGCAGGCTGATCGGCAAGATCCGGATCGAGTTCAGCAGGCGGCACTACACCCTGCTCGACGACCAGGGTGAGGTCGTCGGTCAGGCGGCCGGGGATCTCGGCGCCACCCAGTTCTCGGTGACCGGCGCCGAGGGCGAGCGGTACGCCCAGATCCGCAAGACCTGGGCCGGCCTCGGCAAGGAGCTGCTCACCTCGTCCGACCACTACACGGTGACGTTCACCGGGCCGGTCTCGGCCAGCATCCGCACGATGATCGTGATGGTGCCGATCGTGCTCGACATGACCAGGCACGGGCCGTACTAGACGGCCCGCGCTCCGACCCGGCGCCTGCGCGCGCCAGCCCGGCCTGGCTCAGAAGGTCGCGGTGGCCAGGACGGTGCCGTTCGCGCTGAGCAGGCGGGCGCCCATGATGGTGCCGGGACCTGCGGTGTAGGGGCTGCTGCCCCACGATCCGTAGCCGTCGCTCAGGCGGAACTGCCCCACGTTCTTGAAGTGCCCGTCGGCGTCCTCAAGCTGGCAGGTCACGGTGGCGTTGCCCTGGCCTTCCATGTTGACCGACATGTACATCCACCACGGGCTGCGGTTGTAGACGAAGACCTGGCCGACGTTCTGGTGGTCGCTGGTGACGAGCGCGGCCGTGCTCAGCGCGGCCTGGGCGGACGACGTCGAGGGACCGGTGGCGTCGCGCAGCCCCCAGCCGATGCCCCCGCCGATCAGCGCGACCGCCACCGCCGCGGCGGCCAGCAGGCGGCGGCTGAGGCTGCTGCGCGGCCGGCCGGGGGGCCGGCTGGCGGGCTGACCGCCCGGCTGGTTGGGCGGCCGGTTGCCCGGCCGGTCCGGCCGATGCAGCCGGTCTGCCTGGCCTGCGTGTTCAGCCTGGCCTGCCTGGCCAGCGCGATCCGTCCGGTCCGTCCGCTCGCCGGTCAGCACCCCGACGTCTGACGGCAGCTGACCCGGAACGTCCGCAAGTTCCTGGTTGCCGGCGTCCGACGGCTGCTGGCCGGGGGCGGTGAGGCCAATGCGCTCGAGCACCCGGGACTCGAAGCCGGCCGGAGGTTCCTGCGCCGGCAGCAGGGCCAGCAGTTCGTCCTGCACCATGATCAGCTCGCGGACCTGCTCACGACAGGATTCGCAGCCGTCCAGGTGCGCAAGTGCGGCGGCGCGCTCGCGGCCGGTCAGCACGCCGAGCGCGAGCTCCGCGGCCACTCCGGCGAACTCGTCGCAGCTCATGTCGTCCATGTCGTCCAACTCACTCATCGTCTGCGTCCTCAGGAAGAAGGGCGCTGCGCAGCTTCTGCAGGCCGTACCTGATCCTGGTCTTCGCGGTGCCCACCGGTATCCCCTCCGACTCGGCCACCTGCCGGGCCGTCATCCCGTAAATGCCGGCCATCGCCACCGCCCGCGCCTGCTCGGGCGGGAGCCTGCGCAACTCGCGGCGGAGGCCGGCGGCGCTGTCGTTGGCGACCGTGATCCGTTCCGGCGAGTCGGCGATCGAGGTGATCAGCAGCGACAGGTCGTTCGGGTCCATCGGCGCGGCCGAGCGGCCGCGGAGCACGTCGATCGCCAGGTTGTGGGTGATCCTGGTCAGCCAGCCGCGGACCGTCCCCTGCCGCCCGTCGAACATCTGCGCGTGCTTCCAGGCTCGTTCGAAGGCCTGCTGGGCGACGTCCTCGGCCACGTTCCGGTCGCGGAGCACGTTCAGCGCCACCCCGAACACCAGCCCCTGGAACCGGCGCACGAACGCGACCGACAGCTCGGCGTCGCCCGCGCCAAGGCCCGCGAGCAGCGTCTCATCAGGCAGCCGTTCGGCCGGAGTCGCCATCATTGTCATTTTATTCAGTAGCCAACCGGGACGGACTTCGACGTCGCAGGCGCGGGCGTGGTGGGGGTCGTGTTGCCCGGGGAGACCGTCACCGCGGCGGTGATCGAAGTTCCGGCCGGGTCGACCAGCCACCACTTGGCGCCGAAGCCGTCGCTCCCCTGCCCGTTGACCTGCCCGGGTCCCGAGTCGCCGGAGAAGTAGTACAGCGGGTGGCCGTCGTAGACCACCTGTCTGGCGCCGCCGGATCTGGTGATGGTGGACAGATCGGCCATGGTGACCCCGCCGGACGCGGTCACCGCGCCGGTCGTGGTCACCGGCGGCCACGCCCCGGCGCACGCGCCCGAGCAGGCGGACGAGTCCTTGCCGTCCTTCGTCCAGAGGTAGACCGCCCGCCCGGACCCGTCGGTCAGGAACGCCCCCGCTGATCCTGACTTCGTCGTGATGACCAGGCCCGAGCCGGCGGCCGCGGCGGCTGAGGTGGCGGAAGTGGCCGACCCGGCGGCCGGCGTGGCCGTAGTCGACGGTGAGCTGCTGGAAGCCGAACTACTGCAGGCTGCGGTCAGCAGCGCCGCCCCCAGCGGCATCGCGAGCACGGCGCCGAGCCGGATCGGCCCCGGTGTCCGAATCCCCACCGATGCGCTCATCGTCACCGTCTCCCGTCTGCTCGGCGTCCCCTCGTATGTGCCGTCCTAGTGACTACGAGCGCAGCGGCGAGGCGGCTTGGCAAATGGCCTGTGACACCCGTCACATCTGAGCGCGGGCGGGCGCGCTGAGGTGCGTGATCGTGTGCCTCGGCCGGGCGGCGGGCGCCCTCGCCGACGCTTCTGGGTGCTGGCGGAAGGCTGCGGGCGGGGCGGCTCAGGCGGTGCGGCGGGGGCGGAAGGCGGCGAAGGGGTTGGTCACCACCAGCTCGCGGGCGGCGAAGCGGTAGAGGGTCGCGGGGCGGCCGCCGGTAGAGGTGGGGCGGGAGACGTCGGTGGTCGGCTCGATGACGCCCCTGCGGGTGAGGATGCGCTGCAGGTTGGTGGCCGAGACGGGGTGGCCGAGGGCGGCGGCGTAGGTGTCGCGGAGCTGGGAGATGGAGAACGTCTCGGGGGCGAGCGCGAAGCCGATGTTGGTGTAGGAGAGCTTGGCCCGCAGCCGGTTCCTGGCCGAGCCCACGATCGAGCCGTGGTCGAATGCGGTCGGCGGCAGCGCATCGACTAGGTGCCAGGCGGTGTCGGCCGGCAGGCTCGGCCGCGCGTCGGGCGTGACCAGCGCGAGATACGCCGTCGCGAGGACCCGTTCATCCGGGTCCCTGGCCGGATCGCTGCGCGTCTCGAGCTGCTCGAGGTGCGCGATCTGGGGGATGTCGACCTTGGCGGCGAGATGCCTGCTGGCGGATGCGCCGAGCCGCTCGCCCGCCTCGAGCAGGCCCCCCGGCAGCGCCCAGGTTCCGTCGAACGGTGGTTCCGCGCGCCGCCACAGCAGCACCGACAGCCGCTGCTCGCGGACCTGGAACACCACCCCGAGCGCCTCGTGAGGGAAGCAGCCCACCGTCTCGCCAGTGGCCTCGTCATTGCGCACACGCCCATCGTAACGGGATCGGCGGTCGCGCGACCGTGACCGAAACCGGCGATCGCTTGCGGGACGGGGGTTGCGAGACGGGAGTGCCCAGCGGTCGGCGACTGGTTTTAGACCAAGGGTTGAAAACCGATGGTTTTCGACTTAGAGTCGGAAACATGAGGGACATGCGAGGGACGACAGAGGTTCACCGGGACGACGCGGGCCAGCCGACGCGGGCTGGCGGGGAGGACGGTGCGAGCCCGGCCGGAGCGGCGGTTGACTCGGGCTGGGCGGACCGGGTGCGGCGGCTGGCGGCCGAGCGCGGGGCGGTGATCCTCGCGCACAACTACCAGCGGGCCGAGATCCAGGAGGTCGCCGACCACGTCGGCGACTCGCTCGCGCTGGCCCGGCTCGCGGCGTCCAGTTCCGCCCGGGTGATCGTGCTCTGCGGGGTGTACTTCATGGCGGAAACGGCCAAGATCCTCGCCCCGGACCGGACCGTGCTGATCGCGGACGCGCGAGCCGGCTGCTCCCTGGCCGACAGCATCACGGTCGAGCAGCTCGTTGCCTGGAAGGCCGAGCACCCGGGCGCGGCCGTGGTCGCCTACGTGAACACGAGCGCCGAGGTCAAGGCCGAGTCCGACGTCTGCTGCACCTCGGCCAACGCGGTCGAGGTGGTCTCCGCGATCCCGGCCTCGCGGGAGGTGCTGTTCCTGCCCGACCAGTTCCTCGGCGCGCATGTGCGGCGGGTCACCGGCCGGGAGAACCTGCACGTCTGGGCGGGCGAATGCCACGTGCACGCGGGGATCAGCCCGCAGGCGCTGCGCGACGCGGCGGCGGCGAGCCCGGAGGCGGAGCTGTTCGTGCACCCGGAGTGCGGCTGCTCGACGTCGGCCCTGTGGCAGGCGGGAACCGGGGACCTTCCGGCCGCGCGGACCCGGGTGCTCTCCACCGGCGGGATGCTGGCGGCGGCCCGGTCGACCCGCGCCCCGGCCGTGCTGGTGGCGACCGAGATCGGGATGCTGCACCAGCTCCGCAAGGCCAACCCCGATGTCCGCTGGGAACCGGTCAACCCCCACGCGAGCTGCCACTACATGAAGATGATCACCGCTGACGCGCTCGAGCGATGCCTGCGCGACGGCACGACCGAGGTGAACGTCGCCCCGGAGATCGCCGCCCGTGCCCGCAACGCGGTCGAGGCCATGATCGCCGCCGGCCCGGCCCCGGTCGCCGCGAGCGCCCGATGACCGGCCGGGCGCGCACGGAGGTGCCTTCTGCGGCTCGCGCGTTTCGGGCCCGGCCACCGGTAGCGGCGCGGTGGCGGCGGGACGCGGATGTCGTGGTCGCGGGGTCGGGGGCGGCCGGGATCGCGGCCGCGCTGACGGCGGCCGCGGCCGGGCTGCGGGTGCTGGTGGTGACCAAGGACCTGATCGGCGGGGCGACGCCGCTGGCGCAGGGCGGCCTGGCGGCCGCCATCGGACCCGGGGACAGCGCGGCCTCGCACGCCGGCGACACGCTGACGGCGGGCGCGGGGCTGTGCGAGCCCGATGTGGTGACGGCGCTGGCGGACGCTGCCCCCGCGGTGATCGACTGGCTGGCCGGGCTCGGCGCGCGGCTCGACACCCGCGAACTGCGGCTTGAGGGCGGGCACAGCCATCACCGGATCGTGCATTCGGGCGACGACGCGAGCGGGGCCGAGGTGCACCGGGCGCTGCTGGCGGCGCTGCTCGCGAGCGGGATCGAGATCCTCGACCGCACGGTCGCGCTCGATCTCATCGTGCACGCCGAAGGGGTGCCTGACGCGGCGGACAGGACGGTCGGAGCCGGCCGGGTCGCGGGACTGGCGGCCGGGGTCATCGGACCTGGCGGGCGGCTGTCGGCCGGGGTCATCGACGCGCCTGCGGTGGTGATCGCGGCCGGGGGGCTGGGGCAGGCGTTCGCGACGACGTCGAATCCGGCCGGGGCGACCGGCGACGGGATCGCGATCGCGGCGCGGGCCGGGGCCGCGCTCAGGGACCTGGAGTTCGTGCAGTTCCACCCGACGGTGCTGTGGCTTCCGGGCGCGAGCGGGCAGTGCCCGCTGATCACGGAGGCGCTGCGCGGGGCGGGGGCGGTGCTGCGCGACCTCGACGGCACGCCGCTGATGGCCGGGCACGACCCGCGCGGGGACCTCGCCCCGCGCGACGTGGTGGCCGCGCGGATGGCCGAGGTCATCGCGGCCGGGACCGCCGGGCACGTGTGGCTCGACGCGACCGGGCTTGACCCGGACGTACTGGAAAAGGGCTTCCCGACGGTCACCGCCGCGTGCCGCAAGCACTCCGTCGACCCGGTGAGCGAGTACATCCCGGTCGCGCCGGGCGCGCACTACTCGTGCGGCGGCATCCGCGCCGACCTGGACGGGCGCACCACCATCGCCGGGCTCTACGCGGTCGGCGAGGCCGCGTCGACCGGGGTGCAGGGCGCCAACCGGCTCGCCTCCAACTCGGTGACGGAGGCGATCATCGCGGGCCGCCGGGCCGGCCAGACCATCGCCGCGTCGCTGGGCGGGGGCACGAGTCCTGTCGGCTACGCCATCGACCCGATCGCGAACCGGTCGGCCACGCCATCGACATCGCGTATTGGTGTCGCTGGCGTAGGTGACAGGAACGGGGTGGGGCGGCGGGAGCTGGCGCTGGCGATGTCGCGGTGGGCGGGGGTTTCGCGGGATCGGGCGGGGCTCGGTGAGCTGGTCCGGGTGGTCGGCGCGGGCGGCGAGACGGGGACCGGGGGAGAGTCGCCGAGGTCCGTTCGAGCTGAGGATTGGGGGGTTGACCTCGATCTTGAAGCGGTCGAGGCGGCGAATCTGCGGGTCGTGTCGGGGCTCATCGCGGTGGGGGCGCTGAGGCGGGCGGAGAGCCGGGGGTGTCATCGGCGGCGGGATGCCCCGGGGACGGCGGAGCGGCCGTGGCACACGGTGCTGCGGTGGGACGGGCAAGAGCTTGTGGTGAACAAGGAGGAGCTGTGACGGAAGAGGTTCGCTTGTACGAGGACGTGGCCGGCCTGACCGGGCTGGGCGGCGGGACGCTGGCGGCGCTGCGGGCGGCCGGGCTTGACGCCGGGGACGTCGCCCGGGCGGTGCGGGCGGCGCTCGACGAGGACTTCGCGTACGGGCCCGACGTGACGTCGGCGGCGACGGTGGCGGGGCGGACGGTGACCGCGGACGTGGTCGCGCGGCAGGCGGGGGTGCTGGCCGGGGGGCCGGTCGCGCTCGCGGTGCTCGACCTGATCGGCGGGTACGGGCCGGGGCCGGCGGCTGGCGGAGGCGCGCGGGGCCGGCGGGACGGGCGGCGGGCTTCGGCCGGAGGGCGCGGAGTCCGCGCGGCGGTGCTGGTGCCGGACGGGGAGCGGATCGGGGCGGGGGACGCGGTGCTGCGGGTGAGCGGGCCGGCGCCGGCGGTGCTGGGAGCGGAGCGGACCATGCTCAACTTCCTCACCCACCTGTCGGGGATCGCCACCGCGACGCGGACCTGGGCGGACGCGATCGAGGGGACCGGGGCGGCGGTGCGGGACACCAGGAAGACCACCCCCGGGCTGCGGGTGCTCGAGAAGTACGCGGTGCGGTGCGGGGGCGGGCGCAACCACCGGATGGGGCTGGGCGACGCGGCGCTGATCAAGGACAACCACGTCGCCGCGGCGGGCGGGGTGGCGGCGGCGGTCAAGGCAGTGCGGTCGACGGTCGCTGGGGGTGCGGGCAGGCTGGTGGTCGAGGTTGAGTGCGACTCGGTGGGGCAGGTGCGGGAAGCGCTCGACGCGGGGGCGCACTTCCTGCTGCTCGACAACATGCCGGTCGGGGCGCTGCGGGAGGCGGTGGCGGTGGCGCGCGAGTACTACGGGGTGCGGCTCGAGGCGAGCGGGGGGCTGCGGCTGGAGAACGCGCGCGCGGTGGCCGAGACCGGCGTCGACTACCTGTCGGTGGGCGGGCTCACGCATTCGTCGCCCGCGCTTGACCTCGGGCTCGACTTCGCGGCGGAAGGCTAGCGGCCGGGGCGGGCGGGGCTCAGGCGTCGCGGATGAAGCCCGAGTCGCGCAGGTCGGCCGAGATGCGCGGCGCGGCCGGCACCACAGGTCGCGATGTGCGGCAACTGCGTTCGCGGGCTGCTGTGCCTCGGGCGCAACACGGCACTCGGTCACATCGAACGCAAGTACGATATCGCTCGAGCGTACTTGGCCGGCCCGCCAGGACGGCTCCTCATGGCACGCACCCTGGTTGCATGACCTAGGGTTTCCGATCCTGACAGCTGATATCGTCTGTCTGTCGCTAGCGATCTTGCGAGAGCATTGACCCTCCAGGTCCGTTTTCCAAGGGTCGCCAGCGGCGTAAGCACCCGGCGGGACTGGTAGTCTAAGTCCGCTGGAACGCGGGCGGTTAGCTCAGCCTGGGAGAGCACCACCTTGACACGGTGGGGGTCGGAGGTTCAAGTCCTCTACCGCCCACGTACAAAGACCCCGGTCACCTCGGTGCCGGGGTCTTTTGCGCGCCCGGGGTAAAGCGGCGGCCTTCTTGCGCCCTCCGAAGATGCCGTTCATCTGCGCCGCATCTGGGGCTGACGGCGTCCGAGGCCGGGGGATTCCGGGGCGGCTCCGCCGCCGGCGCCGCCGACGGCATCGGCTGGCCCGAGGCGCGGGACTATGATCATCGATGAGCCGTTTGACGCAGCGCTACTTCCCCCGGCAGTAGGAGTCTGAATGACGCAGGGCGCATCGCAGGAACGCGACGTCGCGGCCGGCCCCGCCTTTGATCCGAGCGTGCCGAGCCCGGCTCGGGTCTGGAACTTCTGGGTCGGCGGCAAGGATCACTTCGAGGCCGACCGCGCCCTGGCCGGGCGGTTCGGCGAGGTCGTCCCGCAGATGCCGCTGATCGCCAGGCTCACCCGGCTGTTCCTGGCCGACACCGTGAGCCAGCTCGCCGCGGCCGGGATCCGGCAGTTCCTCGACATCGGCACCGGGCTGCCCACCGCCGACAACACCCACGAGGTCGCCCAGCGGCTGGCGCCGGACGCGCGGGTCGTCTACGCCGACAACGACCCGGTGGTCCTCGCGCACGCCCGCGCGCTGCTGACCAGCAGCCCGCAGGGGAAGACGGCCTACCTGGACGCCGACCTCCGCGATCCGGGCAAGATCCTGGCCCAGGCGGCGGAGACGATCGACTTCGGCCAGCCGGTCGCCGTCCTGCTCATCGCGGTCCTGCACTTCGTCCAGGATGCCGACGACCCGTACGGCATTGTCCGGACGCTGATGGACGCGGTGCCGCCGGGCAGCTACCTGGCGATCCTGCACGGCGCCAGCGACGTCGGGGCGGACGACATGCCGGAGGCGGAGCGGCGCTACAACGCGCAGGCCTCGGCCCAGTTCAACGCCCGCGATCGCGAGCAGGTCGGCCGGTTCTTCGACGGCCTCGAGCTGACCGGGCCTGGCCTGGTCAACCTCAGCCGCTGGACGCCGGGCACGGCCGGCGAAGACCGCCCGCAGGCCGACGTCGCCGCTTACTGCGGCCTCGCCCGTAAGCCGCTTTAACCGGCTCGGGCGCCCGGCGTGCTAAACCACCGGGAATGCAAACAAAGATGTACCGGCGGGCACGGATCGGCTGACGGCCGTCGTTGCCCGCCAGATCACCGCAGCCGGGCGGCCGAGAGTCGAATAAGCGGCCTGCGTTCATGGCTCCTTTTCTATAACCATCGCTATTAGAAATAAAACAACGCGCTGCGCACGGGCAATGAGCTCCGCTCCGCGCTAATGCCGATTAGCTGCGCCCATTTCCTATGAGTTTGGTATCAACGGCGCCGCCGAATTCGATCAAGTCCGCTCTATTGACAGGGGGAGGCGCCGATATTCAGCTCAGGTAAAGGAGGTACGCGATGGAATTTTCACGCTCATTCCGGCCGTTCCGTCGGCCCGGACGCGCCACCGCAATCGCTGCCGTGCTGGTGGTGGCCGCCGCCACGGCGGCGGCGTTCGCAGTCCCGTCCGCCGCGCAGGCGACGTCGGGCGCGGCCGCCGCCAGCGGGGCCGCGGCGACAGCACGCGAGGCGGCCCTCGCCAGGACCGTCTCCGACGTGCCCACGCTGTCGAGCGCCGACAGCGCCGACATGGCGAACCTCGGGGTGATCCCGGCCTCGATGTCGTGCGCCCAGCTCGCCAAGACCACCAGCGTGGCCGGCCAGCAGATCCAGATCGCCGAGTACCAGACCGCCAGCGCCTCGGCCGGCGCGCCCGAGTACTGCGCGGTCACCGGGCACATCAACGCGTTCATCGGGTTCGAGATCCTGCTGCCGATCAGCACCTGGCGGCAGCGGTACCTGCAGATCGGCTGCGGCGGCCTGTGCGGCAGCATCTCGATCGCCCCGCCCGAGACCACCGGGTACAAGCCCCTCGCGGACGGCGACTTCGTGCTCGCGGCCGAGGACGACGGCCATTCGGGCAACGGAACCAGCTGGTCAACCAACGCCCAGCAGGTGGTCGACTTCGCCTACCTGTCGTATCACGACGTCGCGCTGGTCTCGAAGGGCCTGGCCCAGAAGTTCTACGGCACCGCGCCCCGGTACTCCTACTTCGACGGCTGCTCCCAGGGGGGCCACGAGGCCCTGACCGAGGCCCAGCGGTACCCGGACGACTTCAACGGCATCCTGGCCGGCGCTCCCGCCTCCATCATGACCGAGCTCAACTCCGTCCTGCACGAGTACACCTTCGAGGCCAACTACACCGAGCCCGGTTACGCCGGGAGCACGATCCTGGACCAGCCCGAGGCGGACATCGTCCTTGACGCGGCGATCAAGGCGTGCGACCCGAAGGTCGGGATCATTCTCGACAACCAGGCCTGCGAGCGGACGTTCAACCTCGACTCGGTGCTGTGCTCGGCCACCCGGACGGCCAACTGCCTGACCGCGGCCCAGATCGCGGTGGCGCGGAAGGTGCTGATCGGGCCGGTCGACGCCATGAACCAGCTGCTGTACCCGGGCGGGTACTCGCTCAGCAGCGCGTACGACTGGAGCAACGGCACCAGCGTCAACCTGCCGCTGACCCCGGGCGGGACCGTGACCCCGGCCTCGTTCATCACCGCCTGGCTGCAGTACTTCGCGTTCGAGAAGGACATCGGCACGACCGGCGTCACCGACGAGCCGTTCACGACGGCCTACTTCGACAAGCTGGAGAGGCTCGCGCCGTTCTGGGACGCGACCGACCCCGACCTGCAGGCGTTCGACCAGGCCGGCGGCAAGCTGATCCTGTGGCAGGGCGAGGCCGACTGGTCGATCCCGTTCATCACCTCGGACGCTTACTACCAGGCCGTGGTCAAGGCGAACGGCGGCCTCGCGGCCACCACGCAGTTCGCCCGCTACTACGCGCTGCCGGGCGTCGGCCACTGCGGCGGCAACGGCCCCGACACCTACAACGGGCTCGGCGCGGTCGTCGCCTGGGCGGAAAAGGGCATCGCCCCCCGCAAGCTCATCGCGACGCAGTACGCGCCCGCCGCCACCACCGGCGGCGGCGGTCCGCCGCCGGCCACCTCGACCGACCTGACCGACGCCGTGCCGGCCCTCGGCGCCCCGTCCGCGACCGCCGAGGTGCGGCAGCTGCCGCTGTACCCGTATCCGGATTTGCCCGCCTACAAGGGCTACGGCAATGTCGACGACGCTTCCAGCTACGTGGCCAGGGTCAGCCGGGCGCTGCAACAGCCCGTCCGCTGGCTCGGTAAGTTCGACACCGCGATGATCTGGTGCAATAACCAGGGCCTTAACTGCCGGGAGACGACGTAGTCGGCCTCGGGGAAGCAGCCTGGCCAGCTCGGTGAAACCAGGGTCCGTTCGAGATAAAGATCTTGAATTCTTTAGATCTTCTTTTGCTCGAACGGACCCTGGTTTCAATAGCTCCGCGCTTTAAGTAACTTCGCGTGCTGTCCTCAGCTGGCGTTCAGGTAGCGACGCCAACGTCATCCCAGAGACTTTCCAGAGCCGCGCCCGAGCCAGTCCCCGGACGCGGCCGAGCCGGCGCTGGGGTAACTGCCGAGGATGGTGATGTGCCGTGACGGGCATGGCCTCAGATGTGTTTGGCGCGGACACGCCGGACGCCGATTCGGCGCCTGGCCATCGGCGCCGGGGCCGGATGGCCAGGGTTCTGCATCGGATGAGCCGCAGGCAGCGGGCGGCGCTGGCCGGCGGTGTGGTCGTGGTGCTGGTGGCGGCGGGGGTCGGGATCTGGCTCAGCGAGGATTCCTCCGCCTCCGCGACGCCGGCGTCTGAGCTCGTCGCGGCCGCGTCGAGCACGCTCAGGCAGACCGTCTCGTCGAGCGGGACGATCGAGCCGGCCCAGCAGGCGAACCTCAACTTCGCCACCTCCGGTCAGGTCACCTCGGTCTCGGCCACGGTCGGGGAGAAGGTGACGGCGGGAAAGGTGCTGGCGACGGTGAGCTCGGCGTCGCTGTCGGCCGACGTCGCGCAGGCGGAGGCGACCGAGGCGACCGACGCCGCCAAGCTCTCGTCCGATCAGTCGGCCGGGGTGACCAGCGCGCAGCTGACCGCCGACCAGGCCGCCGTGACGGCGGCCGAGAACCAGATCACCGACGCTAAGCAGGCGCTGGCCGAGGCCAACCTGACGTCGCCGATCACCGGGGTGGTCGCGTCGGTCGACCTGTCGGTCGGCCAGCAGGTGTCCGGCGGCGGGAGCTCCGGCGGCAGCGGCTCCGGCGGCAGCGGCGGGTCGGGAGGGTCGGGCACGGGCTCATCGGGCACCGGCTCGTCCGGCGCGTCGTCGACCGGGTCGACCGGCTCGACCGGCTCGACCGGCTCATCGGGGTCGGGCAGCTCGTCGAGCGCGCAGGTGGTGGTCATCTCGACCAACTCGTACGTGGTGAACGCGACCGTGGACGACACCGAGGTCGGCTCGGTCCAGGCCGGCGACCAGGCGCAGATCGTCCCCGACGGCGCCACCACCCCGGTCTACGGGGTCGTCAGCTCGGTCGGCCTGATCGCCAGCACGACCTCGGGGGTGGCCTCCTACCCGGTCACGATCGCGGTCACCGGCAACCCGGGCGGCCTCTACCCCGGCGCCAGCGCGACCGTCACGCTGATCGTCAAGCAGCTGAGCAACGCGACGACCGTGCCGACCGCGGCCCTGCACTACACGTCGGGCGGGGTCGAGGTGTACGAGATGGTCAACGGCCGTCAGGTCGCCGTCCCGGTGACGGTCGGGATGGCGTCGGGCGGGGAAACGCAGATCACCTCCGGGCTGTCCGTCGGCACCAAGGTGGTCGTGCAGGGACTGCGGGCCGGCGGCGCGGGCGGGACGACCGGGACCGGCCGCGGCACCCGCGGCGGGTTCGGCGGCGGCGGCTTCGGCGGGGCAGGCGGCGGAGGGTTCGGCGGCGGCGGGTTCGGCGGCGGCGGGTTCGGGGGGGCCTGATGATGACCGCGGCGGACGTGTTGCCCGTGATCGACCTGCACGACGTCACCAAGACCTACCAGACCGGCGCGCTCTCGGTGCAGGCGGTCCGCGGCGTGACGCTCACCATCGCGCCCGGGGAGTACGTGGCCATCATGGGCCCGTCCGGGTCGGGCAAGTCCACCCTGATGCACATCCTCGGCTGCCTGGACCCGCTCACCACCGGCAGCTACCGGCTGGCCGGCCAGGACGTGAGCCGCATGTCCGACGACGAGCTGGCCGAGGTCAGGAACCGCCGCATCGGCTTCGTGTTCCAGCAGTACAACCTGCTCCCGTCGCTGCCCGCGTGGCGCAACGTCGAGCTTCCGATGTGCTACGCCGGCGTGCGCAGGGACGAGCGGCGCGCCCGCGCGATCGACGCGCTGCGCCGGGTCGGGCTGGCCGACCGGATCATGCACCGGCCCGGTGAGCTGTCGGGCGGGCAGCAGCAGCGCGTCGCCATCGCACGCGCCCTGGTGACCGACCCGGCCCTGATCCTGGCCGACGAGCCGACCGGGAACCTCGACTCGACCGCGACCGCCGACGTGCTCGCCCTGTTCGGCGAACTCCATGAGTCCGGCCGCACGATCGTGCTGATCACCCATGAGGCGGACGTCGCGCACCGCGCGAGGCGGGTCGTCCGGGTCCGTGACGGCCTCATCGAGGCGGACCGAGACCAGGCCGAGGCGCTCTCATGAGCGACCCTGCGAGCGAGTCAATTCCCGCAGTGCTTCCGCGAATGCGGCCGACGAGCGCCAGCGAGGAGGTCTCGTGAGCTGGCTCGAGACGCTGCGGACCGGGCTCGGGGCGGTCCTTTCGCACCGGCTGCGATCGGGGCTGACCATGCTCGGCATCCTGATCGGGATCGCCGCGGTGATCCTCACGGTCGGCTTCGGCGAGGGCGCCCAGGGGCAGGTGAGCTCGGAGATCAACGACCTCGGCTCGAACCTGCTGGTCGTCTCCCCCGGCTCGACCACCGCCACCACCGGCATCCGCGGCGGGTTCGGCAGCGCCTCCACGCTGACCGAGTCCGACGCGACCGCGCTGGCGTCGAAGACGGTCGCGCCCGACATCGCCGCCGTCGCCCCGGCCACGTCGCGGTCGGAGACCCTCACCAGCTCCGGCACCAACTGGACGACGACGGTGGTCGGCACCACCCCCGACTGGCTGTCGGTGCGGGCCAGGAGCGTGGTCGAGGGGCGCTTCCTGACTCAGGCGGACGAGAATTCCGACGCGGCGGTGACGGTGATCGGGTCGACGACGGCGGAGGAGCTGTTCGGCGCGCGGGATCCGATCGGGCAGACCGTCACCGTCAACGACCTCCCGCTGACCGTGATCGGGGTGCTCAACACCGTCGGCGCGTCCGCCTCGAGCTCCACCACCGACCTCGACGACCAGGCGGTGGTCCCGATCACGACCGTGGCCAACCGGATCTTCGGCGGGTCCACCCGCACGTCGGTCCAGTCGATCTACATCGAGGCGACGTCATCGGGCGCCCTGTCGGCGGCCTACCAGGAGGCCACCGCCGAGCTTGACCGGCTGCACGGGGTCAGCGCGGCCGACGCCGACTTCACCATTCAGAGTCAGGAATCGCTGCTGACGACGGCCACCTCGGTCGACAAGACGCTGACCGAGCTGCTCGCGGGCATCGCCGCCATCTCGCTGCTGGTGGGCGGGATCGGCGTCATGAACATCATGCTGGTCTCGGTCACCGAGCGGGTCCGCGAGATCGGGCTGCGCAAGGCGCTCGGGGCGACGCAGCGGGCCATCCGCCGGCAGTTCCTGGTCGAGGCGAGCGTGCTCGGCCTGGCGGGCGGGATTCTCGGCGCGGCCATCGGCCTGGCCGGGGCGGTGGTGCTCCCGCACCTGATCAGCAACCCGGTCACGATCTCACCGACGGCGACCGTCGGCGCCATCATCGTCGCGGTCGGCATCGGCATTGTCTTCGGCGTTTACCCCGCCACCCGCGCCGCCCGGCTGGCGCCGATCGACGCGCTGCGCGGCGAATGAGCAACGACAAGGATGTGAGCGCATCATGATCGCAGCTGCGACGAATCGTGCATCCGCCGCCGGGCGACGCCTGGCCCCCGTGCTGGCCGGGCTCGGCATCGTGGTCCTCGGCGTGGCCGCCTGCGGCGGCAGTTCCGGCAGCAGCGCCACGCCCGCCGCGACCATCGCCAGCTCCGCCGCGCCCGGCGCCAGCCCGACGCCGTCGGCCGGCCAGGCGGCCTTCCCCGGGGTCGTCGGCACCGCCGCCGCGGTCTCGGGGTCGAGCCTGGAGGTCCAGAACCCGACCTCCGGGCAGGTCACCGTGACCTTCACCGCCAGCACCCCGATTACCGACACGGTGTCGGTGACGGCCAGGGACGTGACCGTCGGGAGCTGCGTCACCGTGGTCGGCAAGCCGTCGACGACCGGGTCCGCGGCCACGTCGGTCACCGCGACCACGGTGACGATCAGCGCTCCGGTCAAGGGCAGCTGCGTGGGGGCGGGCGGGTTCGGTGGCGGATTCGGCGGCGGCGGGTTCGGCGGCACCCGGCCGAGCGGGTCGCCCCGGCCGAGCTTCAGCCCGCGGCCGCGGCCGACCGGCAGCCGGGGCGCCTTCGGCAACGGCGACTTCGGCGGGGCGAACGGAAAGGTGCTCTCGGTGTCCGCCACCGGCTTCGTCGTCCAGGCCAGGAGCCGAACGGCCGGCTCCGGCGGGTCGGCCGGCTCGGGCAGCTCGGCCGGCTCGGGCAGCAGCGCGACCACCAGCGTCACCGTCCTCACGAACTCCGCCAGCAAGTACCTCAAGACCGTCACCGCGAACGCGTCGGCGCTGAAGGTCGGCCTGTGCATCACCGCGGTCGGGACAGCGAACAGCATCGGCGCGGTCGCCGCCCGGAGCATCAGGATCAGCCAGCCCGGGCCGAGCGGCTGCGTCAGCGGCTTCGGCGGCCGCGGCGGATTCGGGAGGCCGAGCGCCAATGCCTAGCACCAGGCTCGGCCGCCACGCCCGGCGCTGGATCAGCGTCGGGGTCATCGTGGTGGTGGCCGGCTCCGGCGGCGCGACCGCCTGGGCGATGACCGGGCCGTCCGGGCCGGATTACCGGACCGCCACCGTGACCCGGGGCGACGTCACTCAGTCGCTGCTCTCGACCGGGACGATCGAGCCGGTCAGCGAGGCCAACGTCAGCTTCCCGGTCTCCGGGCAGGTGTCCTCGGTCTCGGTCAGCCTCGGCTCGCACGTCTCCGCCGGGCAGGTTCTCGCCCGACTTGGGACCTCCGCGCTTGCCTCGGACGTCAGTTCGGCCGAGTCGGCGGTCGCGACCGCCAACGAGCGGCTCGCGGCCGACGAGGCGAGCGAGACGACGACGACGGCTTACCTCACGACCACGGCTTTGGCTTCGGCTTCGGTGACGACCACGGCCTACGTGACGGTCGACCCGGCCGGCGGGTCTGGCGGTACTGGTGGCTCTGGTGGGTCTGGGTCCGGCGGGTCCGGTTCGGGCGGGTCCGGTTCGGGCGGGTCCGGCGGCAAGAGCCCTGTCGCGGGCGAGCTTCGCCAGGTCGCCAGCGAGCAGCGGGTCGTCGTCGCCGCCCAGCACCGCCTCGACGGCCAGCTGGCCGAGGCGAAGTCGCTGCTGTCGGTGGAGGGCAACCTGTGCACGGCAACGACCACCCCGACCCCGCCCCCGGGTGGGATGCCGACCGGGACCCCGACCGGGACCCCAACCGGGACTCCCACCGGAAGTGCGTCGCCGATGCCCACCCCGGCCCCCGCTGTTTCGCAGAGCTCGCCGTCGCCCACCCCGACCCCCACCGTCACCCCGACTCAGTCGGCGGCCCAGAGTGCCTCCGCCACCACGAGCGGCTCGGACACCGAGAGTTCCACCGTCGCCCCGACGACCGGCGCCACCGCGATGGCCTACCTATCGACGCAGCCGACCAGCCCCGTCGGCGGCGGGCCGGCCCCGACGACCTGCCAGGCGGCGATCGACGACCTGATGTCCGTGCAGACCAGCATCGCCGGCACCGAGCAGTCCCTGGCCAACTCCGAAGCTGGCCTCGATCACCTGCTCGGCGAGGTATACACCGCGCTTGAGAAGTCGGCCGGCTCCGGCACGGGCAGCGGGGGTACTGGCAGCCGGGGTACTGGCAGCGGCGGTACGGGCGGCGGCAGTGGTGGCACCGGCACCGGCGGAACCGGTACCGGCGGAACGGGCGGCGGGCGCACTGGGAGCGGCGGCAGCGGCGGTTCCGAAGGCGGCTCGGGCGGCGGCGCCGGCGGCTCGGCCAGCTCGGGGCCGGCCACCGCCGCCCAGCTGGCGTCCGACCAGGCCAACCTGGACTCCGCCAGCGCCGAGCTGAGCGAGGCCAAGCAGAACCTGGCCGCCGCCGTCCTGGCCGCGCCCATCGGCGGCACCGTCGCGCTGGTCAACGTCACCTCGGGCCAGCAGGTCACCGGCAGTCAGGGCAGCGGCACCAGCGCCGACTTCGTCATCGAGGGCGCCGGCGGCGAGGAAGCCACCACCACCGTGAGCGTCTCCGACGTGGGCGAGATCAAGGTCGGCCAGCCGGCCACCATCACGCTGGACGGCTCGGCCACCCCGATCAACGGCCGGGTCGACTCCATCGGGATGCTCAGCAGCACGTCGTCCTCCGGCAGCGCCAGCTATCCGGTCACGATCGGGCTGGCCGCAGGCGCGCCGACGCTGTTCGCGGGCTCCGACGCCCAGGTGTCGATCACCCTCGCCAACGTCAGCGACGCGGTCACGGTGCCGACGTCGGCGGTGGAAGGGATCGGCGCCGCCAGCTTCGTCACCGTGCTGCAGGGGGGCAAGCCGGAGACGGTCCGCGTGACCGTGGGCGCCACCGGCCCGGTCGACACCCAGATCACCTCCGGCCTCACCGTCGGCGAGCAAGTGGTGCTGGCCGACCTGAGCACGCCGCTGCCCACGAACACGAACCCGTTCGCCTCCCGCAGCCTGACCGGCGCGGGCGGCGGCGGATTCGCCGGACGCGGCGGGGCGGGCGGCGGCGGCGCGGCCCGGGTGCCAGCCGGCGGGTGACGTGGAATCCGTCCCTCCCCGTGGAACGGATTCATCGGTGTCGCGGCCGACGGGGAGTGACGTGGTGGCGAGTCCCGCGCCTCTTGCTGTTATCTTGCCTGGGCGGCGGTGAGCCGAAGATAATGGATCGCTGTGTACACCGGGGTGTAGATAACGATCCACGATCCTGGGTTGCGGCGGAGGTCGCCGGTCGAGGTCGGCAGGACCTGATGTTCGGGTGGCCTGGCGATGCGGAAGAGGGTCAGGCGGTCCGCGTGCCTCGGCGGGCGTGGACCGAGTCGGCCAGGAACTCGAGCGCCTGCGCGGTCATCTCGATGTCCAGGCAGGCGTCGGTGACCGATTGACCGTAGGTCAGCGTGGCCGGGTCGCCCGGGTTCTGCCGGCCAGCCACGATGAACGACTCCAGCATCACCCCGACCAGCCCCCGCTCGCCGTCGGCGACCTGCCCGGCCAGCGACTCGGCGACCGCGATCTGCCGGGTGTGGTCCTTGCCGCTGTTGCCGTGGCTGGCGTCCACCATGATCCGGCGCGGCAGGCCGGCCCCCGCGATCAGGTCGAGCGCGCTGGTCAGGTGGGACGAGGAGTAGTTGGGGCCGCTGCGGCCGCCGCGCAAGATCACGTGCGTGTCGAAGTTTCCGCTGGTGGTGACCAGCGCGCCCGCGCCCGCGGTGGTGACGCTGAAGAACACGTGCCGGGCGGCGGCCGCCCGGCAGGCGTCGACCGCCACCTGCACGTCGCCGTCGGTGCCGTTCTTGAACCCGACCGGCATCGACAAACCAGAGGCGAGCTGGCGGTGGACCTGGCTCTCGGTCGTCCGCGCGCCGATCGCGCCCCAGGTCACGGTGTCGGCGATGTACTGCGGGGTGATCGGGTCGAGCCACTCGCAGCCGACCGGCATGCCCGATTCCACGATGTCGAGGAGCAGACGGCGGGCGATGCGCAGGCCGCGGTGCACGTCGTACGACCCGTCCATGGCCGGGTCGTTGATCAGCCCCTTCCAGCCCGTCACCGTGCGCGGCTTCTCGAAGTAGACCCGCATCACGATGAGCAGCTCGTCCGCGAACCGCGCCCGCAGCTCGGCCAGGCGGCCGGCGTAGTCGAGCGCCGCGACCGGGTCGTGGACCGAGCACGGGCCGGTGATCACAAGGAGCCGGTCGTCGGCGCCGTCGAGCACCGCGCTGACCTCGCCTCTGGTCCGCTCGACGAGCTCGCCGCCGACCGCGGTGAGCGGCAGTTCGTACAGGAGCGCGGCCGGGGAGAGCAGCGGCTGGTAGCCCTCGATCCGAGTGTCGGTGAGCTTCATGCCGATGGGCTCATTGCGTGTCTGACTCATCGGGGTCAGCTTAGACCGAACCGGCGCCGGCCGGCGTGCGCCGCGCACGGCCGGCGCGTCGGGAGGGCGCCCGAACGGCACACGGTGATGGCGGTCACCGCTCGTCCGGGCTGACCTAGAGAAAACCCGCCAGCCGGTACAGCACGAGCGCGCCTGCGGCGCTGGCGCTTGATTTCCCGGCTGGGGGTGACAAGGCCCGGTTTCCGACCGAGGCCGTTTACGGTCCCACTCCCGACGCCGAGCTGCGGCTGATCACCTGCGGCGGCGCGTTCGACCCGGCCACCAGCCACTACCTGAGCAACATCGTCGTCTATGCGACCGAAATCAGCTGACTTGGTTGCCTTGGTTGCCTCGGTTGCCTCGGTCAGACGACGGTCAGGGTCACCGGGATGTTGCCCCGGGTGGCGTTGGAGTACGGGCAGACCTCATGCGCCCTGGCGACCAGCGCCTCCGCCGTCGGCCGGTCGAGGTGCGGGATGCGGACGTCGAGCTCGACGGTGAGGCCGAACCCGCCGCTGTCGGTGGCCCCGATGCCGACGCTGGCCGAGACCTCGCTGTCGGCGGCGTCGAGCTTGCCCTGGCCGGCGACCAGCTTGAGGGCGGAGTGGAAGCAGGCCGCGTAGCCCATCGCGAAGAGCATCTCGGGGTTGGCGGCGCCGCCTGCCCCGCCGAGCTCCTTCGGCATCCGCATGTCGAGGTCGAGGATGCCGTCCTCGCTGCGGGCGTGGCCGTTGCGGCCGTCGCCGGTGGCGCGGGCGGTGGCGGTGTACAGGACGTTCATGAGCCCTCCAAGTTCGCGTGTGGCACAATCATATTGTGTGCAATATAAAGATGCAACCGGTAAAATCGGCCCATGGCCAGTTACCCGCAGCTCGAGCTCGACCGGCAGCTCTGCTTCGCCCTCTACACCGCCAGCCGCGCCGTCGTCCGCAGCTACGGTCCGCTGCTTGACGAGGCGGGCCTGACGTATCCGCAGTACATCACCCTGCTCGTGCTGTGGGAGGAACCGGAGCGCCCGCGGTCGGTCGGCGAGCTCGGCGAGCGGCTGCAGCTGGACAGCGGCACGCTCACCCCGCTGCTGAAGCGGCTGGCCTCGATGGGGTACGTGACCCGCGACCGCGACGCCGACGACGAGCGGCGGGTGCTGGTGACGCTGACGGCGGACGGACTGGCCCTGCGGGACCGGCTGGCCGACGTCCCGCAGTCGTTCCTGCACTGCCTGGGCATGGAGCCGGCCGAGGCGGGGGCGCTGCGGGACCGGCTGGTCGCGCTGACGGCCTCCCTTACGTAGGCGGCGGCGACGCCTTGGATATCGAGCCGGGGGCCGAGGAGCGGATGTGGGGGTAACCCGCCACCTCGCGGACAAGAGCGCTCTCGCGCGACTCCACCTCCCCGCAGTCCGCGAGGAACTGGAACCCAGCCCAGTCGCGGCTATTCGGCTTCGCCGATCCGGCCGGCCCGGACGCCGATGATCGCCAGCGCCACTCCGGCCAGGGCGATGACCGGGCCGACGACCGCCCAGAACGGGTGGCCGGACATGGCGTTGCTGCCGCCGATCTCGCCCAGGCCCTGCAGGGTGAAGATCGCCCCGGCGAGCAGCAGCACCAGGCCCACGACGACGAGCAGTGCCCTCTTCAAAGGAAGCCTCATCTCTCGGGCCTAGCGCCCGGTGCCCGGCCCGTCATTTCTTATACGGGCGCGGAGCAGGAAAGGTTCTCCCTCGTCACAGGCCTGTCGGCTACGCCATCGACCCGAAACGCGACCTGTCGGCTACGCCAGCGACATCATCTATTGGGGTCGATGGCGTGGGTGACAGGATCGCGATCCTGTCGATGGCGTCGGTGACAGGCCCGAGACGGCGTGCGGGAGAGGCGGAGTCACGGGACCGTTCGGGGAAAGCTTGATGTTGATCTTGATCTTGGGGTTAGGGGCGGCCCAGCCAGATGTCCAGTGGGGGCGGGTCGTCGGCGGTGGTCGCCCAGGCGAGGTAGCCGTCGGGGCGGATCAGCAGGGCGCGGACGTCGCTCCACTCGGGGTGGTGAGCGGCCAGAGCGGCGGTGGCCCGGACGAGGCGGTCGGCGTAGCCGGACGCGGGGTCGGGGGCTGTGGCGGGCGGGGCGTCGAGCGGGGCGGCGGCTGGGGACAGGAGGCTGAGGAGGACGAACTTGGCCGGGTGGAGCAGGCCGAAGATCGTGGCGGCGGGGGCGTCGCGCAGGTCGAGGTCGGGGATCCGGCGGCCGGCCACCGCGGCGGCGGCCGGGTAGCGGATGGCGAGGCCGGACAGGCGCCGGGCGAGGTCCTGGCAGACGGCGGGCTGGGCGCCGAGGATCCGGTTGAACCGGTCGCGCAGGGCGATGCCCTCCCGGCTCGGGTTGGCGATCAGCCCGCACTGCGCGAGGGAGTCGTCGATCACGTCGAGGCCGACCGGGTAGCGCTCGTCGTGGTAGCTGTCGAGCAGGCCGGGCGGCGCCCAGCCGCGGATCTCGGCCGCCAGCTTCCAGGCCAGGTTGGTCGCGTCCTGCAGCCCGAGGTTGAGGCCCTGCCCGCCGGCCGGGTAGTGGATGTGGGCCGCGTCCCCGGCCAGCAGCACCCGGCCGGCCCGGTAGCGCGCGGCCTGCCTGGTCGCGTTGCCGACCCGGCTGAGCCAGGCGTCGGGGGTCTGCCGCATGCCGAAGTCGGTCCCGGCCACCCGCAGCGTGCTCGCCCGCAGTTCCTCGAACGTGACCGGGCCGTCGGCCGGGGCGAACAGCGTCGCGTGGTCGATCACCGCCACCCGGTGCCTGCCGCCGCCGATCGCCACCAGGTAGAGGGCGCCGCCGGGCTGGTCGAGGGTGAGCGCGGGGGCTTCCGGCGGGTCGGTCAGCTCGATGTCGCCGAGGACGGTCTGCCAGCTGTCGGGGGTTCCCTCGAAGGCGACTCCGGCGGCGCCGCGGACGGCGCTCTTGGCCCCGTCACAGCCGGCCACGTAGCCGGCGCGCAGGACGATGCGGCCGTCGGGCGTGTCCACGTCGAGCTCGACCCCTTCGGCGGCGGCAGCGCCGGCGGCGTCGGTTGGCCGCAGGGCGGTGACGGCGTGCTGGCGCAGGTAGGGGACGCCGAGCTCGGCCAGGTGGTCCTCGAGCAGCTCCTCGGTCCGGCGCTGGGGCAGGAAGAGCGTGTACGGGTAGCGGGTCTCGGCGGCGAGGAAGGCGAAGTCGAGCCGGTTCTTGAGCAGCGCGAAGTGCGACGACGGGACCGGCCTGCCCTCGGCCAGCCAGCGGTCGGCGATCCCGCGCAGCGCGAGCTCCTCGATCGTGCGCGGGTAGATCGTGAGCGCCTTCGAGTGCGGCGGGCGCTGGCGGCGGCGCTCGAGCACGACCGGGCGGACGCCCGCGCGGTGGAGTTCGGCCGCGAGCCACAGGCCGACCGGGCCGCCGCCGACCACGGCGACGTCGTAGTCGTGCCCGTCCCCGGAGTGGTTGGCGGGGGCGTTCACGGGAGGTACGAGTAGTCGACGGCGGCGGCGATCGGGTCCGGGCCGCCGGGCGGGATCAGGCCGCTTGAGCGCAGCGCCGCGACTGCGGCGGCGAACGCCTCGGGGGCGGACCGCAGGTCGTTCGGTATCACTCCCCGGCCGGCCAGCTTCCGGCACGCGCGCAGCGCGTAGCGCGGATCGAGGCTGGTGCGGGCGGCGGCGATGCCCGCCGCCTCCTCGACATGGGCGCGGAACCACTGCACCGCTTCAACCAGGGCGGCCAGGAACGGGGTGAGGGCGGCGCGGTCGGCCGGGAGGCGGACGCAGGCCGCGTTGAAGCTGAACGCCCCGGTGGCGGGGCCGAGATTGGTGAAGCCGGCGTCGGCGGCGATGTCGTCGTACGGGATCATCTGCAGAGCCGCGTCGATCGTGCCCGCCTGGAGTGCCTTCCACCGCTCGACGTGGGAGCCCTCGAGGGCGAAGTCGTAGTCGGCCGGGTAGGCCAGGCCGTGGGCGGCGAGCATCCGCTCGGCGACGTGCCTAGTCCCCTCGGTCAGCGACGAGGTGCCGATCCGGCCGCCGCGCAGATCCTCCACGGTTCGGTGGCGCGGGACGGCGATCAGCGACAGCGGCGGGCGGTCGATCAACCCGGCCGCCACCCGGAGCGGGCCGCCCGCCACCGCGTCGGCGATGCTGCCCTCGGGCGCGGTCAGCGCGACGTCGACCTGGCCGTCGCGCAGCGCGGTGGTCACGCCGTGGGTGCTGCCGAGGATCCGCTCGGTGGCGGTCAGCCCCCGGGTCTCGAGGAAACCGCGTTCCTGGGCGATCCAGAGCGGCAGGTTGACGTAGGCGGGGGCGACGACGCCGACCGTGATCTCCCGCATCGCCGTCAGCCGGCCAGGCGGCACAGGTAGGCGTAGCCGGCGTTGATCTGGGACGGCGGCCAGACCTGCCGTTTCTTCAGCTCGAGCTCGGCCGGGTCGGACGACCGCTTGATCGGGCCGGCCGCCATCGCCTGCAGCTGGTTGTGGCAGGCGCGGGCGAGCAGCAGCGCCCGCATCACCGCGGTCGCGGGATCCGGTCCGACCGTGACCAGGCCGTGCTGCGGTATCAGGCAGCCGACCCCGTCGCCGATCGCGTCCGCCAGCGCCCGGCCCAGGTCGGCCGAGCTGATCAGGGCGCCGGTCCTGGTGAAGCGCGGGATCTGCGGTTCGGCGAACTCGACCCCGTCGTGGGAGATGGCCAGCAGCGGCACGTCGAGCGCGGCGAACGAGACCGCGGCCGGCGCGTGCGTGTGCACCACGCTGTTGACGTCGGGCCTGGCCAGCATCACCCCGGTGTGGATCGGGTACTCGATGTGCCTCGGCCCGTGGCCGCCGAGCACCTCGCCGTCCGGGCTCACCAGCGCGACCCGGTCGGCCGTGATCTCGTCGAACGACCATCCCGAGGCCTTCATCCAGACGCCGCGTCCGGCCGGATCGCGCATCGACGCGTGGCCCCACACCATGTCGCTTTGGCCGCTGGCGCCGAGGGCGCGATTGGCCTGGGCGGTCTCGGCGATCAGGCGTTCCTCGGTGTCCATGTGTCTCCTCAATGGCCGCACTTACGGCACATCGGAACTGGATCGAAGCTGATTTAGGGTAAACGGTGCCTCTATGAGAGGGAATGTCGTTTGCCTATAGTTCTGTGATGGAGAACCACGCCCCGCCTTATCCGGTGCAGTCGGTCGACCACGTGCTCCAGCTGCTGCTGATGCTGAAGCGGGACGGCGTGCTCCGGGTGAGCGACGCGGCGGGCGAGCTCGGGGTCGCGAAGTCGACCGCGCACCGCCTGATCTCCATGCTCCGGTTTCGCGGCTTCGTCGAGCAGGCGAGCGATCGCACCTACCGGGCCGGCCGCGCGCTGGCCGATCTGGGCGGCGGCGGCCTGGGTTCCACCACCGCGCTGCTTGGCATCGCCCGGCCGCATCTCGCCCGGCTGACCGAGCGGGCCGGGGAGTCGAGCAACCTGATGATCCGGGTCGGGGCCGACGTCCAGTTCATCGACACGGTCGAGACCGGCCAGGCGCTGCGGGTGGGCAGCCGGGTCGGCGTCCGGCTGGCCGCCCGGCTCTGCTCGGGCGGCAAGGTGCTCCTTGCCGACCTGCCGTTCGAGGAGGTCGCCGCGCTCCACCCGGAGCTGGCGGACGATCCGGCCGAGCTGAGCGCGCTGCGGCGGCAGCTGTCGGCGACGCAGCGGCAGGGCTTCGGCACCGCGTTCTCGGAGGGCGAGCGGGGTGTGGTCGCGCTGGGCATGGCGGTGCGCGGGGTGACCGGGGCCGCCATCGCGGCCGCGGCCGTGGCGCTGCCGACGGTGCGGTTCAACCGGGGCAAGATCGCCGACCTGCTGCCGGCGCTGACCGAGACGGTGGAGGGCATCCGCTCGGACATCATCGGGCTGGCCGCGCCGAAGCGGCGGGGCGGGCCTGCCGCCTGACTCGGGGGCGCCGCCGCCTGCGTCAGAATCGGATGTTGACGCTCTTGACCTGGGTGTAGGACTCGATCTCGCTGAGGTCCTCCTCCCGCCCGACCCCGCTGTTCTTGACGCCGCCGAACGGCGCCCCGAGGAAGTGCCTGGCCGTCTCGTTGACCCAGACGTAGCCGGCCTGGACGTCGCGGGAGAACGCCAGCGCGGTCCGCAGGTCGCGGGTGAAGACGCTGGCGGTGAGGCCGTACTCGACGCTGTTGGCGATGGCCAGCGCCTCGTCGTAGTCGGCGAACGGGATCGCAGCAAGGACCGGGCCGAAGATCTCCTCGGTCGCCAGCCGCCCGTACGGGTCGACGTCGGCGAACAGGGCCGGGCTGACGAAGTTGCCGTCGGCCAGCGCGCCCTCGGTGAGGCGCTCGCCGCCGGCCACCAGCCGGGCGTTCTCGCTCTTGCCGACCTCGATGTAGGAGAGCACCTTGTCCAGCTGCTGCCTGGTGACGATGGCGCCGGTGTCGCTGGCGGGGTCGAGCGGCGACCCGGGGCGCATGCGGGCGATGCGCTCCCCGACCCGGGCGACGAAGTCGTCGTAGCAGTCCCGGTGCGCCAGCAGCCGCGAGGTCGACCCGCAGGACTGGCCCTGCCAGGTGAAGTTCATGCCCCGGATCGCGCCCTCGACGGCGAGGTCGAGGTCGGCGTCGGGGAAGACCACGATCGGGTTCTTCCCGCCCAGCTCCAGGGTCACGGTCTTCACACAAGCGGCGGCGGCGCTGGCCTGGATCCTGCGCCCGGTGGCGGCGCTGCCGATGAACGCGATCCTGGGGATGCCGGGGTGCCTGACCAGCGCGTCCCCGACCTCCGCGCCGAGGCCGGTCAGGACCTGGACCACGCCAGGCGGGAACAGCCGCCGCAGGTCGTCGGCCATCGCCAGCGCCGACAGCGAGGTGAACTCGGACGGCTTGAGTATCACGCTGTTGCCGGCCAGCAGCGGGGCGGCGATCTTGGTGCCGGCGAACATCAGCGGGTGGTTGAACGCGATGATCCGGGCGGCCACGCCGAACGGCTCGTGCACGGTGTAGTGCAGCCGGCCGGGGGTCTCGGGCATGGTGCGGCCGCGGACCTCGAGCGCCAGCCCCGCCAGGTACCTGATCTGGCTGGTGGCGAGCCCGATGTCGTTGCGCATCTCGTGCAGCGGGCTGCCGTTGTCGAGCGAGTCGAGCCGCGACAGCTCCTCGCCGCGGGCCTCGATCGCGTCGGCGAAGGCGAGCAGCGCGGCCGCGCGGAGCTGGGGCTCGGTCGACCGCCAGCCGGGCGCCGCCCGCTTCGCGGCCGCCACCGCCACGTCGACGTCGCGCTCATCGCAGCGGGGAATGCGGCCGATGACCGTGTTGGTCGAGGGGTTGACGACGTCCAAGGTGGCGCCGGAGATCGCGCCGACGCGTTCGCCGTTGATCAGGGCGGGGCTGAGTGTCGCTTCCACGAGCTTGCAGTACCTCCGTGTTCTCGCTGCCTGTTGGTCGTTGGCCCTTCCCGCTGGCGCTAGCCGCCGAGGGCCGGGTAGCCGTCCGGGCGGACCCGGACGTCCACCAGCACGCAGCGGCCGGAACGGGCGCTGGCGGCCGCGGCCGCCAGCGCGGCGGGCAGCGCGGACCGGTCACGGACCTGCTCCCCCGCCTGGAAGCCGAGCGAGCGGGCGAACGCGCCCAGATCCGGGTCCGGGTCGGTGATGGCCTGGCCGATCCAGGAGTTCGCGGTCGGCCGCCCGCGCTGCCTGGCCACCCGTTCCTGGTGCACCACGTCGTTGTGGTAGCCGGAGTTGTTCGCGACCACCATCAGCAGCGGCAGCCGGTAGCGGGCGGCGGTCCAGAGCGCGGTGCCGCCCATCAGGAAGTCGCCGTCGCCGAGGACGGCCACCGGCAGACGGCCGGCGCCCTCGAGCGCAAGGGCCGCGCCCACCGCCATCCCGGGGCCTGAGCCGATGCCGGCGCCGCCGTCGTAGCCGAGGTAGTCGAGCGGATGGCCGACCGTCAGGTCGGCCCCGGCCCAGCCCAGGGGAAGCCTGACCAGGCAGGCGTCCTGGCCCGGGTGGGCGAGGGCGGCGCGCAGCGCCTCGGCCAGGTCGTGCATGACGATGTCGTCGCCGCCGTCGGCCGCGGTGGGCGCGGCGTCGGGTCCGGCGGTGGCGGGTCCGGCGGTGGCGGGTCCGGCGGTGGCGGGTCCGGCCGTGGCCGTGGTCGGCCACTCGCTCGGCTTGGCCGGGATGTCCGATTCGAGCAGCGCCCGCACCAGCAGGTCGGGATCGGCCGGGACCGACAGGTCAACCGGCTGGAAGCCGAACGAGTCCTTCGACCAGCCGTTGTGCAGCGCCGAGTCGGTCGTGCAGGAGACGATCCGGGCCGACGACGAATGCCCGTTTGCGGCGGCCGCGGCGATCGCGCCGGCCAGGTCGATCCAGTCCAGGCTGAGGATCAGGTCCGCGTCGCCGATCAGCTTGGCGGACTC
>Ga0335072_10000551_pt1 | contig 71021 bp, 59 predicted proteins | sample Lox_Sample_21_FD_206725 | JGI IMG/M metagenome (GOLD analysis project Ga0335072, IMG submission 206725) | Soil microbial communities from Loxahatchee National Wildlife Refuge, Florida, United States - Lox_Sample_2.1 | ecosystem: Environmental > Terrestrial > Soil > Wetlands | place: USA...
CGGCGGGTCATGGCGCGATTTGCTCTGCGTCACGGCGGGCGAAGGCTGGCCGGTCAGAACTTTGCTGATCGCCGACAAAAAAGTCGTGCTGATCGCCGACGAAAAAGTCGTGGATGGCGGGCCTTCGCCCGCCATGACGATGGCGGGTCATACCCGGCCCTCGGTGCCGAACAAGCCTTGCGGGCGGACCACGAGCAACAAGGCCATGACGGCGTAGAGCATTACTTCAGAATAGGCGGAATTGAATGCACTGGTGATGCTGACGATCTCGCCGGCGATCAGCCCGCCCACGACCGCGCCGGGGAACGATCCCAGGCCGCCGATGACGATGACCACGAACGACTCGACCAGGAACGAATCTCCCATGTCCGGCACCACCGCGATGATCGGTGCGTAGATCATGCCGGCGAAGCCTGCCGCCACCACGCCGATCGCGAATACGAGCAAGAAGGTGCGCCGGACATTGATGCCGAGGATGCCGACCATGCGCTGGTCCTCGATGCCGGCGCGCACGACGAGGCCGATCGAGGTGCGGTACAGCACCACCCAAAGCAGGGCGAGCACGACGGCGATGATGCCGATCACATCGAGCCGGTAGGTGGGATAGACGAGGAAGCCGAGCTGGGTAACGCCCTCACCCCATGCGGGTACCGGGACACGCTGGCTGTTGCCGCCGAATGCCGCGCGCACCGCTTCCACCACGACGATGCCGATGCCGAAGGTGACGAGGATCTGGTCCTCCGGCGGGCGCTGGTAGAACAAGCGCACGACGACGCGTTCCACCAGCACGCCGACCGCCAGCATGAAGAGGCAGCCGGCCAGCACCGCGAGGATGAAGGATCCGGTGGCCTGCATCACGACGAAGCCCGCGTAGGCGCCGAGCATGAACAAGGCGCCGTGGGCGAAGTTCAGCACTCCGAGCGTGCCGAGGATGATGGTCAGGCCGCTGCTGACCAAGGCCAGCAGGGAGCCCAACGCCAGGCCGTTGAAGGCCTGGGACAGCAGCAGCGGGACGCTCGGCATGGCGCGGGACCGTTCAGATGATCAGCTATAGGAGCCCATGTGGCAGCCGGTCTCGTCGAGCGGCTGCAGCAATTGCTCGCCGGCCACCACGTCCACCACATCGTAGAAGTCGTCGGGGTTCTTCATGGCCGAGGTCGCCTTGCCGATCACCACCGGCACCGGACGCACCAACTGGTGGTCGCCGGCACGGTAGTACACCTTGCCGAGCGAGGTCTCGTACGGGTCGGATTTCGAAGCCTCCAGCGCCTTGATCACGGAGGGCGGGTCGAAGGTTTTGGCACGTTCGACCGACACCGCCCAGATCATCGTCTGCATATAGGCGATGTGCGCGCCCCAGCGCGGATGGTAGCTGTGCTGCTTCAGGAATGTCTGCACGAAATCCCTGGCAAGCGGATAACGGTCCTGCATCGTCCACCAGAAGTCGAACGTGCCATAGACGCCGGCCATCAGGTCGGCGCCGGTCTGCTTCGCCTGGAAGGACGAGATGTTGGGCACGATCATTTTCATCTTTTTCAGCACGCCGAACTGGTCCGCCTGCTTGGTGGATGCGACCGCATCGGCGCCGAAGGCGATGTTGACGAACACCTTGGCGCCGCTGTTGGCGATGTTCAGCAGGGCGGAGCTGAAGTCGGTGGTGCCGAGCGGCACGACCTGATTGGTGGCGACCGTCCAGCCATAGGGTTTTACGCCGGTGGTGAAGGAATCGAACACCGAGTGGCCATAGGTATAGTCCGGCGTCAGATATGCCGCCTTGACGCCCTTGCCATAGGCCTTGCCCACCACCGGCGCCAGCGCCTTGCACGCCATGTAGGCGGAAGGCTGCGAGCGGAAGCCGTAGCGCTGGCAGTTCTTGCCCGTGGTGTCGTTGGAGCCGGAGGCGCCGACCATGTTCACAACCTTCTCGCGCTGCGCCAGTTCCTCGAGCGCGATCGCGGTGGCGCTGCTGACGCTGCCGGTGATCATGATCGCCTTGTTGTTCTGGATAAAACCGGTCTGCGCCTGCACCGCGACATTCGGCTTGGTCTCTGAATCGGCGACCTTGTACTGCAGCGTCTTGCCGAGCACGCCCTTGCCCTTGAGGCCCCATTTCCGTGCCAGCGGGCTGCCGGCATTGATCTCGGCGATCGCCAGTTCATAGCCAAGTTGCTCATCGGTGCCGTCGGCGGAATAGGGGCCGGTGAGCGGGGTGGTGATGCCGATGAACGCCGAGCCGCCGCTAACGCCGGCCGGATAGGTACCAGTGCTTGCGGCGGCGAATCCGCGGCCTGGCAGTACGAGCGCGCCAGCCACGCCAAGGCTGGCCTCAAGAATGCGGCGACGGCCAATACCGCCGGTTGCGGTGTTTTGGGCCATGGTTCCGACCTCCCTATGTGGCGCCGCCCCCTGCACGGCTTGTCAAAGGGCGGCAAGCCGCCCCGGCGGGCAATTAGCGGTCAATGCTTTCATGAGCAACTGTGAAACGGCGGCGCCAGAGCGATCGCCGCGGCAGGTGCCCACGAATGGCGCAAAAGAAGTCGTGGGACGGGCCGAACCTGGCAACAGGCGGCTTGCGGCTCCGCATTCGCGCGCGTAAGAAACGACCGCTACGGAAGCCGTCGATTGCTCGTTATAAGTCATAAATTCGGGTGGACGACGGTTTTTCAGAACAAGGGGTCCAGGAAATGACACACTCGCGTAGGTCGCTTGTCGCGTCACGTCGTCGCCTGTTGCAGGCCGGCGCCGGCTTGTTAGGGGGCGGGCTGTTGCAGTCGGCGCTTCCCCGCGCGGCGGCTGCCGCGAACCAGACACCCATCGGCAACTGGCCGGCCGGAGCGTCAGGATCCTCGGTATTCGTGGGTATCTGCCTGCCGCGCACGGGAACCTATGCCGTGCCGGGCGAGGACGAGTTGAAGGGTTACGAACTCGCCATAGAGCACTTGAACGCCGGCGATCCGCTGATCAAGAAAATCTCGCCGCACACGACAAAAGGCGTGCTCGGCAAGGAAGTTAAATACGGCGTTGCCGATTCGCAGGCCAAGCCCAATGTCGCGGTCCAGGCACAATCGGCCTTCATCTCCGAAAACAAGGCGATGATGATTGGAGGCTCGGTCTCCTCCGCGGTCGCCGTGGCGGTGAACAAGCTGGCGCAGCGGGAGAAGGTACTCTACCTGCCGGGCATCACCGGATCGAACGACACCACCGGCAAGGACTGCGTGCGCTACTCCTTCCGTCAGTGCTTCTACGCGCAGACGGCGGCCGCGGCGATCACCCCGGTGATGGTGAAGCAGTTCGGCAAGGGCAAGAAGATCGCGTTTTTGACGCCGGACTACACCTATGGCCACACCGTGCGCCAATCCATGCAGGACGCGCTGGCGAAGGACGGCTGGACGGTCTCCACCAACCAGGTCGCACCGCTGGGGGCACCTGACTACAGCTCCTACATGCTGAACATCGCCAACAGCGGCGCCGATGTCCTGATCAATATCAATTTCGGCAACGATGCCATTCTGTCGATCAAGCAGGCCAAGCAATTCGGCGTGCTGGACAAGATGAAGCTGGTGGTGCCGTACAACACGCCGTTCCTGGCGCGCGACGTGGGTCCGGACCTGATGGCGGGCGTGCTGGCTGCCACCGATTTCTGGTGGACGCTGGAGGATCGCTACCCGATCGCCAAGGGCTTCGTGACGGCGTTCGAGAAGAAGTATGGCTATAAGCCGGAATGGGGCGCCAACTCCGCCTACATGCAGGTGGCGATGTGGGCAGACATGGTGGAGACCGCCAAGTCCTTCGACCCGATGGACGTGATCAAGGCCTATGAGGCCGGCCACAAGATCCAGTCCACGGTCGGCGAAGTCTGGTTCCGTGGTTCAGACCATCAGCTTGTACGGCCGGTCATCATCGAGCGTGGCAAGAGCAAGAGCGAGATGAAGTCGGCGGACGATTACTACGAGATTCTCGAGGTCGTCCCGGGCGGGCCACTGATGCAGAAGCCCGACGCGTTCGGTTGCAAGCTGGGCGATTATAGCTGAGGCAGCCGCTCGACACAGGGCTTGCTCCGGATCGCCGCCGGATCGCCCCCTTCCCGGCCGGGAAGGGGGTGTTTTCTTTGGCGGTACCGCGTGCTGGTCAGCCGAGCGAGATCCGGCCCGAACCCGCCTGTACCGTCACCTGCTGACGCACCCCATTCGGCGTGACGACGAAAGCATGCACGCCGCCCTCGCCCATCCACAGGCGATGCACGGCGTGGAAGCCATGCGCGTAGAGATCGTTCAGGGCGAAGGTAAAGGCATCGCCGCGGGTCGCGTTGGGCCATTGCATGCCATCGGCGTTCGATTGCCAATCCGCGCCGTAGCCGTTGTTGTCATAGGAACCGGCTGTCCGGTATTGCGTCATCGGGCCGGCTGGCGGACTTTCAGGGGGCTGTGCCAGCGCCGAGCCGGCGATCACCATGCCGGCTGATAAAACCGAAACAACAAGCGCGTGTTTGATCATTGGGCGTCCTCCCGCGTACACCTCCGGTTACCGGACGCCCACTCGCGTTTCGCTCGATGTCGTGAGCCTCTGTGGCAGGCGTCACACCGCCACTTAATTGGCAGCGCCGCAGGTTCAAGACGGTGTCCAAGAGTCAATCCGATTGCAAACTTCAATGTCGCGAACTTGCCGCAAGGCAAATGCCGGCATGCGAATAACCGTTGCTCAGCTCATTGCGCGCGATAGCGATCCGTGCCGCCCGCGTCGGTTTCCAGCGCCAGTTCGCCCGCGCCCAGCATGTGATTGACGTGCGCCAGCACTTCGCCGAACGCGAAGCCGGTCTGGTGTTCGTCGAGTTCGCGATGGAACACGTGCGGCACCAGTTCCGCCACCGACAGCGGGCGTTGGCGGCAGGCGTCGGCGATCAGGCCGCAGCGCTGCGCGTGATGCTCTATCAGCTCGCCGATCCGCGCGTGCAGGCCGTAAAACGGCAGTCCGTGGCCAGGCAGCACCAGCATCTCCGCCGGCACCGCGTCGCGCAATGCGCGCAATGAACGGAGGTAGATGCCGAGCGCGTCGAGGTCCGGCTCCATCGCGTGCACGCTGACATTGGGCGAGATGCGCGCGATCACCTGGTCGGCGGCAAAGAACAGGTTCTCGGACGGGCGCAGGAGCATGGCTTGCTCCAGGGCGTGGCCGCCGCCGGTGAGCACCTGGAAGTCGCGGGCGCCGATGGGCAGCGTGTCGCCATGCTGGACGCGATGATAGCTGGTGGGCACGCCGGTGGTGCGGCGCAGGTATTCGTGGCCGCGGCCGAGCACGAGGTCGGTCACCTCCGATGACAGGCCGTGGCGGCGATAGAACGGGCGGAACGCGTCGGCGCCGAGGTCGCCCGGGGCATATTGCAGGGCCAGGCTGTAGAGATATTCCGGCCTGGGCATCGCAAGCGGCAGCCCGAAACGCTCTGCCAGCCAGCCGGCGAGGCCGACATGGTCGGGGTGGTAGTGCGTCACGATCATCTGGGTGAGGCGCTGGCCGGCGAGCGGACCGGTGAGGATCGCATCCCAGGCGGCGCGGCAGGCGGCGGTGCCGAGGCCGGTGTCGAGCACGGCCCAGCCGCCATTGTCCTCGAGCAAATAGATGTTCACGTGGTCCAGCCGGTAGGGCAGCGGCAGGCGGAACCACAGCACGCCTGGCGTGATCTGAATGACCGTCCCCGGCGCGGGCGGCTGGGCGTGCGGGAAGACCAGGGAGGGCGTGGCGCTGTCCATGGCATGAGATGTAGCGCGCGGGGCGGCGTATCGCGAGGCCGCGGGCGCGCCGGTCCGCCGTGCCGGCAGCGCGGGGCGGCGAATGTCGGTCTTGCGCGCCTATCCGGTTTCGCAGGGAGGCTCGGCGGGGTTTTCGGCGGCTGTGCCGGAGGGGCGTGCCTGCGCTGACCGGATAGGCGGGGGGGCGCGGGGGCGCCTTGCGTCCCTTCCCCTCTGGCATGCTATGCAGCGGCCGGGAGGTCGGCGGCGGACGGGCGCCTCGCCAACCCGGTCAGGTCCGGAAGGAAGCAGCCGCAACGAGTTTCCGCTCGGGTCGTTGTCCGGTCTCCCACTTTTCTCCCACTTTGCCGCCGCTGCGTTGCGGCCGGCGCCGCAGCGCCGCACCCGCCGCTGACTTGACGCCATTGCCGCGGCGCCGCAGGCCCGCCGTCATGAGCGAGGCGGAACCCAGTGTCAGCGCCGGCGCGGTCATCGCGCTGCGTTTGTTCGATGTTGCCTATGCGATCGATCTGGCACGGGCAGAGCGATTGTGGGCAGCCCAGGCGCGTGCTTCGAGCCGCCTGCGCCTGACCGCGACCCCGCCCAAGGCGATGGCGTTCGGGGTGCCACCCCTGGCGCTGGCGCTCGATCCGATCGGACTGGAGCTTGGCGGGCAGCGCGTCACTGCCGCGGTCACCGCGCGGCTGTATGATTTCGGGGCGATTTCGATCGCGCTGCACGTGGCGGTTGCCGGGCTCACCTGGTCGGGCTTCGCGCAGCGGCTGAACCAGCTAGAGCAAGCGGTCGGCGGCAAGACCGAGACGGGCCCCTGGCGGGAACTGCTGGCGCAGGTGCGCGAGCCATTGCGCGGGGCGCTCGAGCGGCCGGAGCAACAATCCAGCGTCGAGGAAGACTATCTCGTTGGCCTGGTGCAGTCCTTCGATGCGCCGCTGTCCGCGGCGGTCTTGCAGCAGCGCATCGACCTGGTGCCGCTGCTGTCCGGCGAGCAACGCCCGCTGTCGGAGGGCGCGCGGCAGGACCTGCTGCGGCAGCGGTTCTCCTATTATACCGACGACCTGGTGGTGCTGACCTGGGACCGCGCGTTCATTTACGAACCGCGGGGCGATTCCGACGTGATGGATGTGGTGGAAGTGGCCAACGCGCAATTGCTGGAGATGCGCTATTACGACGAATTGCTGGATGCCGAACTGCCGCGCATGTACGATTTGGTGGAAAGCACCCGCCGCGCCACCAATGTGCTGCAATCGCGCCGCTACGCGGAATTGGCGCGGCGGCTCTATACGCTGGTTGCGGAAGTCACCGAGCTGACCGAACGGATCGATAATGCGCTACAGGTGACCGAGGACGTCTACCTCGCGCGGATCTATGCCGCGGCGTTGGAATTGTTCCGCGTGCGGCCGGTGAGTGCCGCGGTGGACCGCAAGCTGTCAATCATCCGCGACACCTATACCGCGTTGCATGACGAAGCCTCGGCGCGGCGGGCGGAATTGCTGGAGCTACTGATCACCGTGCTGATCGTGATCGAAGTAGTGCTGGCGCTGATCCCGATGGTGCACTGGTGATACGTCGCTTTTTGTCTGAGTATTCGAGGCGGACTGCCTGAGGAAAGGCTGAAGAAGTTGGTCACGACAGGCCTGGCGGGTCGGGCAGCCGCGTAAGCAAGTATTTTTAATACAGCGCGGCCAATCGGCCGCGCTGTGTTAGATACTTGCTTAACGCTGCCGCCCGCCACGTCTACTCCGCGAGGCGAGATTCGCGGTGCCGATGCGGCTCGTGCCACGGAGGCGATCGGTTCGGTTTCATGGGAGCAGTCTACTAGTTTTCGTCGCGTGCGCTGTACTCGCGCACGTTGAAATAGACCCACAACAGATTGGCGAGCAACAGCGCGGCGGTGACGATGAACACCCAGCGCAGGCCGAACGACGCCGCCACCGCGCCGCCGGTCAGCGGGCCGAGCGAATTGCCGAGGAATGTCGCGGACGCGGACATGCCGTAGATCAGGCCGCGATCCGCGCGCGATACCATGCGTCCGATCAGCGCGTTCGCCGCGGGCAGGATGCCGCCGATGAACAAGCCCACGGCAAAGCGTTCGGCGGTGAAGTCCCAGTAGCTGACGGCGAAGCCCTGCGGCAGGCTGGTCAGCGTGGCGCCAAGCAGGCAGATGAGCAATACGCGACGATAGCCGATCTGATCGCTGCGCCGGCCCAGCAGCGGCACCGCGATCATGCCGGCCAGGCCGGTCACGGAGAAGGCGATGCCGCCCAGTGTCGCGAGGTCGGGCCGCGGGCCGGTGAGTTCCTGGACGAACAATGTCACCACCGGCTGCACCGCGCGGGTGCTGAACTGCGCCATCAGCAGGACAAAGAACAATGGCAGCACGCCGGCAGCGCCGAGCAACAGGCGCATATTGCTCCAGCTCGAGCCTGCCCGCTTCTCCGCGGCGGGGCGCACGAAATGCTCATTCACACCGAGCCAGACCATGGCCAGCGCGATGAAGCAGATGGCGGAGGTGCAGTAGAACGGGATGCGATAGCTGCCCGTGGCGTCCGCCAACACGCCGCCGATCACGGGTCCCACCAGCGAGCCGACAAGCTGGCCAGTGGACAGCAGGCCGAGAGAGAAGCCGAGGCGGCCTTCGGGCACCTGGCTCGCGACCAGTGCCATGGCCGTGGAGGAGAAGCCGGCGAACACGCCCATCAGGGCGCGTGCGGCGAAGAACTCCCAGATGTTCTGCGACAAGCCCATCAGCGCGGTGAAAAAGGCGATGGCGCAGCTCGAGCGCAGCAGCATCAGCTTGCGCCCGTGCTGATCTGCGAGGCGGCCCCAGAGCGGCGAGGCAAACGCGGCGACGAACGACGTGGAGCCGTTCAGGATGCCGGCCCACATGTCGATGCCGGCCTCGCTATGCACGCCGAGGACGGGCAGGAAGAGGGGCATGATCGGGCTGAGGAAGCTGAACGCGCCGGTCATGATGAACTGGATGCCGACCATGGCCCACAGGGTGCGCTGCCAATTGGTCGCGGCGGACAGGAGCGGCTGCGCTGTGTCGGCTGTGGCGGCTGGAGCGGCGCGTTCGTTGGCAATGTCGGTCATCGCGGCGGCAGGTTGGCATGACGCAACGGGTTACGGAACAGGCAACCTCCCGGTTAGCTTCCTGTCATCCGGCAGGTTCGGCGGTCATTGCGAGGCGGGCGGGGCGGCAGCAATGTCGGTGCGAGAGCATATGCGCGGGCGGCATTGCCGGGCGCGGCGCAGCTCGCAATGAGAAGAAAGGCCGGGAAGGAGGGAAACCCCATGCCGATAGAACGCATGCTGACCGAGGAGACGCCCGTCGCCGATCTGGTGGGACGCGTGCTGGCCGAGGCCGGCATCGAATTTGTGTTCGGCATCTCCGGCGGACATACCGGGCGCATCATCGGCGGACTGAGAAAGATCCAGAACTCGCTGCGCATGGTGATGGTGCGCGAGGAATCGCTCGCCGGTGTGATGGCCGAGGTCTATGGGCGGCTGACGCGACGGCCGGGTGTGCTGATCGGGCAAGGGCCCTGGGTTCTGGGCAACGGCATGATCGGCACGATCGAGGCGTTTCTCTCGAGTTCGCCGATGCTGTTGCTGACGGATTTTTCCGATGCCTCGCGGCTGCAACTGCACGCGCCGTATCAGCAGGCGACGGGGGATTACGGCAGTTGGGATGCGCGGCGGGCGTTTTCCGGCGTCACGAAGCAGGTGATGCAGGCGACCGATGCGGGCAGCGCGGTGCAGGCGACGCAGCTTGCGATCAAGCACGCGGTGTCAGGGCAGGCGGGGCCGGTGGTGGTGTTGTTCTCGCAGGATTCGCTGGCCGGCACGACGGGGCCGGATTCGGTGCCGGCGCTGTATCCGACGCGGCATTATCTGCCGCCGCTGCCGCCGCCGGTGGAAGCATCCCGCGTCGCCGCCGCGGTGGATGCGGTGCTGGCGGCGCAGAAGCCGGTGATTATCGCGGGCAACGGCGTGCGCATCGCGCAGGCGTACGAGCCATTGCGCGCGCTGGCCGAGGCGGCGGGACTGCCGGTTGGCACCACCGCGGCGGGCAAGGGCTGCTTTGCCGAAACGCATCCGCTGGCGCTTGGCGTGTTCGGCACGTTCGGGACCGCGGCGGCCAACGCGACGATCGCCGAGGCGGATCTGGTGCTGGCGATCGGCACCAAGCTCGGGCCGTCCGACACCGCGTGGGAAAACCGCAAACTGCTTGATCCGGCGCGGCAAACGTTCATTCAGATCGATATCGAGCCGCGCAACGCGTCGTGGACCTTTCCCGCAGAGCACGTGCTGCTGGGCGATGCGGCCATCGTGCTGGCGCAGTTGGTTGCGGCGGTGGGCGCGCGCGGTGGCGGGCGGCGGGCGGCGGCAGAACAACGCGTCGCCGTGCGGCGGGCAGAGCATGGCTATTTCGATGCGCCCGAATACCATGCCGACGAGCAACCGATCCTGCCGCAGCGGGTGATCGGCGAGCTGATGCGCAACCTGCCGGACGATGCGATCGTCACCTGCGATGCCGGCGAGAATCGCATCATGATGACGCACTGGTATCAAACGAAACAGGCCGGTGGCTTCTTGCAGGCGGCAGGTTCGGGGCCGATGGGATTTGCCATTCCGGCGGCGCTGGGCGCGAAGCTGGTGCATCCCGATCGGCCGATCGTCGCGGTGTGTGGCGATGGCGGTTTCGCGATGACGATGAACGGGCTGATGTCGGCGTTGGAGCAAGACATTCCGATCACCGTGGTGGTGTTCAACAACCAGGCGCTGGGCTGGGTGCTGCATGGCGGTGGACCGTTCGCGGCTGAATTCAATGATTTCGACCATGCGGCGATCGCGCGCGCGATGGGCTGTCGCGGCGAGCGCATTACCGATCCGGCGGCGCTTGGCCAGGCGTTGCACGAGGCGGTTGCCTCGCGCGTGCCGACGGTGCTGGACGTGCGCACGTCGCTGAAGGTGTCGTTCGCGGACATTACTTCGCCGCTGGCGGTGGAGGCATCGCCACGGCGGCGCTGACAGAATTTCTTTCGCTCGCGCCTGACGCCGCGGGGACAGCCGTTCGCAGAACGTGGCCGGCGGATTGCTGTTTGGGCGGATTGCTGTTTGGGCGGATTGCTAATTGGGTGTGCCCGGGTTTTGGTCGAGGCGGCGTTGTGGTGGTTGGAATTTTTCCGACGCGGATGGACAGACGATCGTACTCAGCGATGCGTTCTGCATGCATTTGTATTCAGGGAGGTGGGCCAGTCCGCGAACGTACTGGCCCAACCTTCTACCGCGGTTTCACAATGATCTTGTCGCTGAGGCCAACGATCACTATAAACCAGGGCAGGAGATGACAATGACCAGGCATTGCTTCTCTCCCTTGAAAGCCGGCCAGGCCTATCCTGGCCGGCTTTTGCATTCTGCGGCTGAACTATGAACAAGTCCTTGCCTGAGCCGGCTCGTGCCTCCGGCGGCAACGTGCAATCCGACGCAGCACTGGCATTTATAGATTAGCACGCGATGGCGTGGCTGGGAGCCAATGGCACCGGGCCGGTCCGCGAAGAACCGGCCCGGTGTTTCGTGGGTGCGGCTACGCCTTTACCAGCGGGCAGCCGCCGTCCTTCAGCGGACGCCAGGCGTCGGCGGGCGAGATCGTCGCCAGATGCTTGCAGAAATCGTATTTGTACTTCGCTTCCGAGGGGGGCTTCACCTGCCAGAGATACATCACATGCATCACCCGCCCATCCTCGCGGATCTTCACATTGGTATTATAGAAATCGTTGACCGGCGTTTGCTTCATCCTGGCCACCACCGCATCGCTATCGGTACTGCCGACGGCCTTCACCGCCTTCAGCCAATGATAGGCGGCGCAATAGCTGCCTGCATGCAGCAATCCCGGCACCATGCCGCCCATCTTGGCGCCCCAGCGCTTCGACCACTCGCGCGTCTTCGGTGTCATGTCCCAATAGAAGGAGTCGGTATAGATCAGTCCGGTGCAGGTCGCCTGGCCGATCGAATTGACGTCGCTGATCTGCATCAGCAGCGTCGCCTCCTTGGTCTTGCCGCCGGCGAGGCCGAATTCCGCGGCCTGCTTGATGCAGTTCTGCAAATCGGTGCCGGCATTGGCATAGCCGATGACCTCGGCCCCGGAGGATTTGGCCTGGATCAGATAGCTGGAAAAGTCGGCGGTCCCCAAAGGCGCTCGCACCTTGCCCAGCACCTTGCCGCCGGTTGCTTCGACCGCGGCGATGGTGTCGCGCTCCAGCGCATAGCCGAAGGCGTAATCGGCGGTGATGAAGAACCAGGTCTTGCCGCCGGCCTTGGTCAGCGCGCCGCCGGTGCCGTGTGCCAAGGCGTAGGTGTCGTAGGAGAAATGGATGCTGTAGGGCGAGCATTGCTTGCCGGTGAAGTCGGATGATGCCGGACCGGTGACGAGGTAGATCTTTTTCTTCTCGCGCGCGATCTGCTGCACGGCGAGACCGGAAGACGATGCCGCTCCGTCGGCGAGCACGTCGACGCCCTGATCGGCCCATTGGCGCGCCAGGGCCGCGGCCACGTCAGGCTTGTTCTGGTCGTCGGCCTGCACGATCTCGATCGGCCGGCCGAGCACTGAGCCGCCCATGTCCTCGATCGCCAGTTCGGTCGCGACATGATTTCCCGGCCCGCCCACGTCGCGATAGGGACCGCTCATGTCGGACAGCAGGCCGATGCGGATTGGTTGGGAAGAACTCTGGGCGCGGATAATTGCCGGCATGGCCAGCGGCGATGCCGCGATGCCACCCAGCAGCACCCGGCGGGTAAACTTCGTCATTGAGGCGCGTCTCCCATAAGAATTCAGCGCCGGTCGTTACGGTGTGGCGCTGGCGGCAGTGTGCCTGCTTCGCCGGCTAGGGGAAAGCGCAGGCGGTGTCAGGAGTATCCTGTCACGCGGCTTGCTCCGTCCCGATTGCGAAGCTGAACAGTCGTTCCTTGCCGAGCAAAAAGACACGGGCGCCGCGCGGGAAGAGGCGCCGGATCGCGGGGTCGCGCACGTCGAGGCCGCCGGCATAGGCGCCGAAGGCCGGCAGCACGATGCGGCGCGCATCGGCAATGAAGCAAGCGCGCGAGACGCTGCCGCCGCGCGCGGGAATGCCGGCCTTGGGGTGGAAATGGCCGCTGACCTCACCGGTGGCGCCCGCGACGGCATGGTGACGGAACACCAGGCGGGCGGTGGCGAATTCGCTGACATGCTCGCCGGCGATGCCGGCCGGCGGCGTGGGATCGTGGTTGCCCTGCACCCAGATGAAACGATGCGCCTCGGTCATCGCCTTGAGGCGGGCGATCTCGCCGGCGGGAAGCCGCGCGGCGCCGTCGCTGTCGTGGAACGAATCGCCCAGCGCGACGACGATGCGCGGCTGATAGCGCCGCAGCAGCAGTGCCAGCCGCTCGAGCGTGGCATGCGTGTCCCAGGGTGGCAGCAGCATTCCCTTGCGGGCGAATGACGAGCCTTTCTCGAGGTGCAGGTCGGAGACGACGAGCATGCCGGTGGCGGGCCAGTGCAAGGCACCGGCGGGATCGAGCATCAGGCGCTCGCCGGCAAGATGGACAGGGGCGGCGGTCATGTGCCGGATCCTGTCACCGGGCGAGTCGCGGCGTGCGAAGGTTCATGGCGCATTCTGGCGTCCCGCATCCGGGCATCCCTATGTCATTGCGGGCGCGGCGCCGCAATCTCGGCGGGCGTGCGATGATCCGGCCGAGATTGCTTCGCGGCGTCCGCGATGACAGGGTACTTCCCCGATGGGAGGATGCGCGGGCCTGCAAGGGAAGCCCGCACATCACCCTGCGCCCCAAATACATTCGCGGAGAACGATGATGGATATGAAATCCGCCTTGATCGTCGGCGCCGGCAGCGGCCTGTCGGCCTCGCTGGCGCGCTTGTTCGCGAGACAAGGGCTGCAGGTGGCGCTGGCATCGCGCAATCCCGACAGGCTGGCGAAGCTGGCGGACGAGACCGCGGCGGTCACCTTTGCCTGTGAAGCCGCTGAGCCGGAGGAAGTGGCGGCGCTGTTCGATGTGGTCGTCGCCACGTCAGGCGTGCCGGACATCGTCGTCTATAACGCCAGCGCGCGGGCGCGGGGACCGGTCGCCGAACTGGAGCCCGACGCGGTGGCGCGCGCGATCGCGGTTTCCGCCTTTGGCGGCTTCCTCGTGGGCCAGCAGGCTGCCCGCCACATGCTGCCACGTGGCAGCGGTGCGATCCTGTTCACCGGCGCCTCGGCCAGCGTGAAGGGCTACGTGCATTCGGCGGCGTTCGCGATGGGCAAGTTCGCCCTGCGCGGGCTGGCGCAGAGCATGGCACGTGAACTGGCGCCGCTTGGCATTCATGTCGCGCATTTCGTCATCGACGGCGGCATTCGCAGCGCCACGCGGCTTGATCCCGCCGACAAGCCCGACAGTCTGCTGGATCCGGACGCCATCGCGGAGAGCTATTGGCAAGTGGCAAACCAGCCGCGCAGTGCATGGACGTGGGAAGTGGAGTTGCGGCCGTGGCTGGAGAAATTCTGAGGTTGGAAAAGTTCTGACGGAATCGAAGTGTTTTCACCGGTACGAGCAGATTTGAAGTTTCGTTCGGGGTTTTGAAGTGATGCGAGGTGCGTGACCGCGCCATCGTGTGCGTATCACGCATTGTTGCTGTCCGGCCTCCATGTTCGCGCGCTGCCGGTCGGCACCATAAGTGATCCGGCGGACATCAGGTGCGGCGGGTTGCGGCCGTGCCTGCCACGGCGGCGGATTGCTCCTGAAGCGTTCCACCTGTCCTGCAAGGCCAACCAACCGCGCGATCGGATGGGGTGAATGATGCGGCGTGTACCGTTGCTTCCCGACGGGAGCGAAGCGAGTTGAGCGGAACCGCCGGCGACGATAGCGGCCTTCGCACCGATGCGCCGCCGTACGGGGAACGCCAGCGCGCGGAGCGATCCGAACGGCCGCCGCCTCGCGCGCGCGAGGACGACCAAAGGAGCCGCGAACACGACGAGGACGCAACACGCGACGACGATGAGGGGCATGACGGCAACCGCCGCAAGAGCCGCTGGCCGCTGATCATCCTGGTGCTGGTGCTGATCGTCGTGGCGATCGCCGCGGTCGTCTATTGGCTGCGGACGGCCGGGCTGGAGACCACCGATGATGCCTATACCGAAGGCAACGCGATTTCCATCGCGCCGAAGATCTCCGGCTATGTCACATTGCTCGACGTCAACGACAACAGCTATGTGAAGGCCGGCGAACTGCTGCTGACGATCGACCAGCGCGAATATGCCGCGGCGGTGGATCAGGCGCGCGCCAATCTGCAACTCGCGCAATATCAGCTTGCCAGTGCCAAAGTGAGCCTGGAGATGACCCGCGTGCGGGCGCCGGCCACGCTGGATCAGGCGCAGGCGCAGTTGGCCCAGGCGCAGGCCAGCCTGGTGAACGCGCAGCAGGAGTATCACCGCCAGCACGCGGTCGCGCCGCAGGCGACCACCCAGCAAAGCATCGACCAGGCGAATGCGCAGCTCAGATCACAGACGGCCGCCGTCGCTTCTGCCGATGCGCAGGTGCGGATTGCGTCGCTGGTGAACCAGACCGTCCAGGCGGCGGAAGACACCGTCGACGAGCGCCAGGCGCAGGTGGCACAGGCAGAGGCCAATCTCGAGCAAGCCGAGGTCAATCTCTCCTACACAGAGATCAGGGCGCCCAAGGACGGCTGGATCACCGAGCGCAACGTCGATACCGGCAGCTTCGTCCAGGCGGGCCAGCAGGTGTTCTATATTGTCATGCCGCAGGCGTGGATCGTGGCGAATTTCAAGGAGAACCAGCTCGCGCGCATCCGTCCGGGCCAGCAGGTCACGATCGACGTCGATGCCTATCCGAAGCTGCGCCTGCGCGGCCATGTCGACAGCATTCAGGCGGGCAGCGGCGCGCGTTTCTCGGCTTTCCCGGCCGAGAATGCCACCGGCAATTTCGTCAAGATCGTGCGGCGGGTGCCGGTGAAGATCGACATCGACAGCGGGCTGCAGAATATGCGCGAGCTGCCTCTGGGCCTGTCGGTGGAACCGACCGTGAAGGTGCAATGAGCGGCGCAGCGCAGCGGCGGTGGCAGCCGAGCGCCAATCGCTGGCTGGTTGCCGTGGCGGTGACGCTCGGTGCGTTCATGGAAGTGCTGGACACCACCATCGTGAACGTATCGCTGCCGCATATCGCCGGCAGCCTTTCGGTCAGCTACGACGAGAGTGCCTGGGCGCTCACCACCTATCTGGTGGCAAACGGGATTGTGCTGACGATCTCCGGCGCGCTGGGCCGGCGGCTGGGGCGCAAACGCTATTTCCTGATCTGCATCGGCGGCTTCACCGCGATGTCGCTGGGCTGCGGCATTTCCACCGCGTTCTGGCAGATTCTGCTGTTCCGCGCGCTGCAAGGTTTTTTCGGCGGCGGGCTGCAACCTACGCAGCAGGCGATCATCCTCGACTATTTTCCGCCGGAGAATCGCGGCGCGGCGTTTTCGCTGACCGCCATCGCCATCATCATCGCGCCGGTGGTCGGCCCGGTACTGGGCGGCTACCTGACCGACACCTATTCCTGGCACTGGATCTTCCTGGTGAACGTGCCGGTCGGGTTGCTGACATTCTTTGCCGTGGCGCATCTGCTGGAGGATCCGCCGCACGTGCTGCGCGACAAACGCAACGCGCCGCGCTTCGACTACATCGGTACCGGCTTCATCGCCCTGGCGCTGGGCTGCCTCGAGATCGCCTGCGACCGCGGTGAGGATTACGACTGGCTCGGCTCGCATTTCATACGCATCATGTTCGTGTTGTCGGCGGCCGGTTTTTTGTTCGGCATCGTGTATCTCTATTACGCGCGCCATCCGATCGTCGATCTGCGGGTATTCTGCGACCGCAATTTCGCCCTCGGCTCGGTGCAAATCGCGCTCATGGGGTGCGTGCTCTACGCCAGCGCGGTGCTGATCCCCGAATTCGCCCAGGAGCAATTGGGCTACACCTCGTTTCTGGCAGGACTGGTACTGGCGCCGGGAGCGTTGCTGCTGATGTTCCTGATTCCCATCGCCGGCCGCGTGCTGAACCTGGTGCCGGCGAAGTACCTGATCGCGGCGGGCGGACTGGCACTTGGCTGCGCCTTGCTGTTTTCGCGCGAGCTGGTCCCCGATCTCGATTTCCGCCATCTCGCCATGCTGCGCGCGGCACAGACCGCGGCGCTGGCGCTGTTGTTCGTGCCGATCAGCACCATCGCCTACGCCACGTTGCCGCAGCGGCTGAACGGCGACGCGGCGGCATTGTTCAACATGTCGCGCAACGTGTTCGGCGGCATCGGGATTTCCATATCCAATGCGGTTCTCGCCGATTATCAGCAGGTGAACCAGCTCAGCCTGATCTCTAATCTCTCGCCGGGCAATCAGCCGTACAACGTGACGCTGGAACGGGTGGAGCAAGCGCTGGTCGGCACCGGTCACAGCTTCGCGGAGGCGATGCGCATGGCGCCGGTCTACATCGAGCAAACGCTGCACGCGCAGGTCGCGGTGCTGTCCTACATGGACGTGTTCTTCATCACGGCGTGCATGGCGTTCGTCATGATTCCGATGGCACTGCTGATGTCCAACGCAAAGCCGCAGGCGAGCGGCGGGATGCATTGACCGATGTGGATGCGCGCGCCAATTGCGGTGATGGCGACATGCGCCGTGGTGGCCGCCTGCACTGTCGGGCCGAACTTCACGCGCCCCGGGCCGCCGGCGATCGCCGATTGGCACGACGCCTCGGCACGCGTTGGGGGTCGCGGCGCGGCGGTCACCGAGAGCACTGATCCGGATCCGCTGTGGTGGAACCGCTTCGGCGATCCGACGCTGACCGCGCTGATGCAGAAGGCGATCGCGGGCAACCTGGATCTGCAACAGGCGGTGGTCCGTATCACCGAGGCGGTGCAAGGCGAGGTTGCCGCGCGGGCAGCGGGGCTGCCGTCGATCGGAGCGACCGGCAGCTACAACCGGGAGCAATTAGGGTTGAAGGGGCTGCTTCAGTCGCAGGGCGTGTATGGCAAGCTGAATTCGCTGGCCGATGCAAATTCGCCGCTGAACTCGATCAGCCCCGGCCTTGGTCCCGCGGCGGCCTCGGCTCTGGGCGGCGCGCTCAATGGGTTCGCACAGCCGGTCAATCTCTACCAGTACGGGATGAACGCGTCCTGGGAGCTGGATTTCTTCGGCCGCGTCCGTCGTCTGGTGGAGCAAGCCAAGGCCCAGACCCGCGCCCAGATCGACGCGACCAACGATGCCCTGGTCATGCTGGAGAGCCAGGTGGCGCAGGCCTACGTGGCGTTGCGCGGCGCGCAGGCGCTGGCCGCGAGCCAGCAGGGCAACATCGCCACAGCGCGCGACGCACTGAGCCTGACAGAGCAACGCCAGCGGCAGGGCATGACGTCCTTGCTCGATGTGGAGCAAGCCCGCACGCAGGTCTCCGACGACGAGCATTTGCTGCCGGGTTTCGAGCAACAGGAACAAGCGGCGATGAACCGGCTGAGCGTGCTGACAGGACAGCCGCCGGGGGCGCTGGATGCGATGCTGTCCCGGCCCGCGCCGCTGCCGGCGCCGCCGCTGGTGATCGGGATTGGCGTGCCGTCCGCGCTGGCGCGGCGCCGGCCGGACATACGCCAGGCCGAGGCGCGGCTGCACGCTGCCACCGCCAATATCGGCGTGGCCGTCGCGAGCTTCTATCCATCGATTTCGCTGACCGGCGATTTCGGGCTGCGGGCGCTGGATGCGAGCTATCTCACCAACTGGGCGAGCAGCTTCTTTTCTTTCGGTCCGAGCATTTCGGTGCCGATCTTCCAGGGCGGCAGGCTGACCGCGAACCTGCGTCTTGCGCGCGCCCAGGCGGAGGAGGCTGCGCTGGCCTACCGCGGTACGGTGCTGAACGCGCTGCGGGAGGTGGAGGATGCGCTGGTCGCCTATCGCACCGACCGTGCGGCGCGGGACACGCTGGTCGAAACGGTACAGGCAGCGCAGACCACGCTTGGGCTGGCGCGCGACCGCTACGTGCATGGCGTGGCGGATTTCATCCAGGTGCTGGACGCCGAGAGCACGCTGACCACCGCGCGGCAGTCGCTGGTGCAGGCAAACATGGCGCTGAGCAATGATGTGGTCGCGCTGTACACGGCCCTCGGCGGCGGCTGGCAGGATACCGTGGCGAGCCTGCCGATGGCAGCGATCGACGAAGCGTCGCCTTTTTTGCCGGCTGCGGCGGATAGCCTGGCAATTGCTCCGGGCGCGAGGGGTATCGCCGGGCACTGACCCGCGAGCGGCGAACTCCGGCGCGGCCCCGCCGCTCTGATGCATCCGCCCCGGCCCTCGGTGGCGACCCGGGGTGGCACAAGCCGGCCGGGCAATTCGGGGCGGTTGTGGGGAGCGGTGCCCCACAATGTAAAACCTTTGGTTAACCCGCTGCCGCTAGGCTATACGGCAGGCCAGGTACAGGGTTGACCGATGACACATGAGGGCTCGTTGCATGACGGCCGGCGAGGGGGCCACACCCGCCGGGCGCGCCGCCTTGCCCAGGAACGATCGGTACGACGCCACGGATCGGGTGCTGTTGCCGTCGCAGGGCGGCCGACGCGGCGATGACGTCGCAGGTCGACCTGCAGATCGAGGGCGCTGCCGCCGCCACGACCGCGTCGTCGCGCGATGCGCCGATGCGGCGGCTGCTGAACCTCGCGCTGCTTCCGACCGGCGCCATACTTTTCGCTGTGGATGCGCTCGGCGTCGCGGTAGTCTGGCCGCTGGCGCTGTGGGACGCGTATCCGACCTCGCTGCTGCGGCTGACCCAGCCGCTGGACCTGCGCGGCGTCCTGTATCCGGCCGCGGACCTGCTTTTGCTCTTCGCGATGGGTCTCTATCGCCGCGATGCCCTGCTGCATACCCGCCGGTCGCTGTCGCGCGTGCCGCTGGTGGTGGGCATTGGCACGGTGCTGACGGTGTTTTGTTCCGCCACGCTGGCAGCGGTCGATTCGGCGACATTCCTGCGCCCCGACCGGGGCGGCCAGATGCTGGGCCTGGCGCTGGCCGGCGTCTGCTTCACCGCTTGCGCGTTCTACGCCCGGCTGCTGGTGAGGGTCATGCTGCGCCGGCGGATGCTGCTGCGCCGCCTGCTGGTGGTCGGCGCCGGGCGGCGGGCGTGGGACCTGCTGCAGATGCTGTCGAAGGAAGGCGGCCACCTGAATTACGACATTGCCTTTCTCCAGCATGACGAACTGGGCGAGGTTGACGCGCGCCTCGAGGCAAATGCCGCGGTGCGCATCCTGCGGCCGGAGCGGTTCGGGGTGCTGCAGGCGGCGAGGCGGCTGGGGGCCGACCAGATCGTCATCGCGCCCGATGAACGGCGCGGCATGGACCTCGAGGAATTGCTGGTCTGCAAGACCGCGGGCTTTCCGATCGTGCAGTATCTGAGCTTCGTGGAGCAAGAGATACGGCGGGTCGACCTGAAGCGCATGGAGTTGGGGTGGCTGCTTTTCTCCGACGGTTTCCAGTTCAGCGTCATCGATCGCTTTTTGAAGCGGGTGCTTGACGTCGCCGTCAGCGCGCTGGTGCTGGTGGCCACGGCCCCCGTGCTGGTCGCCGCCATGATCGCGATCCGCTGCGAGGGTCCGGGCGCGGTGCTGTACCGGCAGGATCGGGTGACGCAGGCCGGCCGCATCTTCCGCATCCTGAAATTGCGCACAATGCGGACCGATGCCGAGCGCGGGGGGGCGGTGTGGGCGGCGCAGAAGGACAATCGGGTAACGCGGGTTGGCGCGTTCCTGCGGCGGACGCGGATCGATGAACTGCCGCAGCTTGTGAATGTGTTGCGCGGCGAGATGTCGTTTGTCGGGCCGCGGCCGGAGCGGCCGGTATTCGTCGCCGAACTGTCGCGGCAGATTCCGCTGTACAATGAGCGCCACATGGTGAAGGCCGGGCTGACCGGCTGGGCGCAGGTCAACTACCCGTACGGCGCGTCGGTGGACGATGCGCGCTCGAAGCTGAGCTACGATCTGTACTATGTGAAGAATTTCTCGATCCTGTTCGATCTGGTTATTCTGCTGCAGACCCTGCGCGTGGTGTTGTGGCCGAGCGGCGTGCGTTAGCCGTTTCGCGGAGCCTGATCCGGCACATGCTGATCCGGCAGCCCGGCGGCGGCGAGGCGCGGTTCCGCGCCGCTGGCCAGGTGAGCTAGAATCGGCGATCCAGCAGCACGCCACTGCCCGGGTCCCGCCATGATCATCGACATGCACACTCACGCCGGCCGCCCCAATCGCAGCGGCCCGGTCGATCGCTCCGTACTTGCGACAATGGCGCCTGGCGGCGTTGCCGCGGCGGTGGTCTCGGCCATCGCCGATCTGCCGATGATCCGCCGCAACCCCGAGACCAGGCGCCTTGAGAAGGTGCGCGAGCCGGAACCCGGGGAATGTCTCGCGGCGGTGGAGGACTACCTCGCCAGCTTCGAGGCGACCGGCGCGCGCATCGCCCGCGAACCCGCCGAGATCCGCGCCGGCGACCCGGCCCTGGTGCTGGCGGTGGAGGGCTGCGACTTTCTCGAGGGCGATCTGGAGCGACTGGATGCGATGGCGGCGCGCGGCGTGCGCAGCATCCAGCTCACGCACTATTTGGTTAACGAGACCGGCGACATTCAGACCGCGCCCGCGGTGCATGGCGGGCTCACTCGCCTCGGCGCCGAGGCGGTGCGCCGGATGAACAATCTCGGCGTCATCGTCGATGTCGCGCATTGCTCTGAGGCCACCGTCAGGGGCGTTGCCGCCGCGACCTCGAAGCCGCTGCTTTGCTCGCATGCCAATCTCCGGGAGCCGGGCCATCCGGATGGCGATCACCCGCGCTATCTCAGTCCCGATTACGCGCGGATGGTGGTGGAGACCGGCGGCGTGATCGGGGCGTGGATTGCCGTGCTGTGGGCGGAGAAGCTGCCAGGCCTGATCCGCCATCTATTCCGGCTGATCGACGCGGTCGGTATTGACCACGTGGGTATCGGCACCGATTTGCCCGCAGGGGTGGCCAGGACGGAGTTGCCGGATTTTTCCCGCCATCGGGAGATCGCGGCAGCGCTGCGGGAGAGGGGCATGACGGAAGCCGAAGTGACCAAGGTCTGCGCTGGCAACTGGCTGCGCGTGTTTGGCGCAACGCGTGCCGATATCGCCGGGCCGGGCGGCGGCGCACTCGTGGGGCCAGGGGGTAGCTTATGAGCCGCGATGCGCAGAAGCGCGCTGCGGGCGAAGTCGCGGTGGGGCTGGTGCAGGACGGCATGGTGGTCGGCCTGGGCACCGGCTCGACCGCCACGTTCGCGATCGACGCGCTGGCCCAACGGGTGCGCCAGGGGTTGCGCATCGTCGGCATTCCCACCTCCGAACGCAGCGCAGCGCAGGCGCGCGGGGCAGGGATCCCGCTGGCGACGCTGGAAGAGCATCATCGGATCGATCTCACCATCGACGGGGCGGACGAGATCGAGCGTGGCGCCCTCAACCTGATCAAGGGCCTGGGCGGGGCGCTGCTGCGTGAGAAGATCGTCGCGGCGGCGAGCGAGCGTCTGGTCATCGTGGCGGATGCCTTGAAGCTGGTGGACCGGCTCGGGACGGGTGTTCCGGTGCCGGTGGAGGTGGTGCCGTTCGGCTGGCAGACCACCGCCGAGCGGCTGGCGCGGTTGGGCGCCGATCCGGTGTTGCGCCGCGACAGCGCGGGACAGCCATTCCACACCGACGGCGGTAATCTGATCGTCGATTGCCGGTTTGCTGCGATTGCCGACCCGGCGGCGCTGGAGCAAGCGCTGTCGCATGTCGTGGGCGTGGTCGAGAGCGGGTTGTTCATCGGCATGGCCGACCTGGTGCTGGTCGCCGGCGATGATGGCGTGCAGCGGCTGACGCGAGGGTAGAAGCCGCGGGGTGTGGCTATCCGGTTTGCACAGGGATGCGGCTATCCGGTTTGCGCAGGGAACGCGCCGGTTCGTCATCGGTGGGCTTCAACAAACCTGAGCCGGCCAGGACGGCAGAGGGTCCGAACAAGGCGATCAGGGGGTGAGCCGCGCCCGGGCGCAGCGACCGCTCGACGAGGCGGCCCACAGCCTCGCCGCGGCGCAGGTTCGAGACGGCGGCCTGCGCCCTCGGCGCCGCGATTGATGGTGCGCCGTCGATCGCCAGGCGCCGCAGCGCGTCTGGCGCTAACCGGCCGCGCGGTACGCCGGCTCGGTGCGGAATGCCGGCATCACCTCACGGGCAAACCGTCGCAGATTGTCGCGTGAGGTGCCGCCGCCGTTGAGCAACACGTACTCGACCCCGGCATCGCGCAAGGTCTCCAGCTTGCGGGCGATGTCATCCGGGCTGCCGTACATCGCGCTGGCCTCGCTTGCCGCGCGCGTGTCGGAGAACGCCATGATGCTGGCGGTGTTGTTGCCGTCCGGGCGCTGGCTTATCGCGGTCAGCCGCCGCTGGGCCGCGATCCGGCGGTCGATCGCCGCATCCTTGTCGGCCGCGTCGCGGGCCACATAGAACGCGCGCGCCACGCCCGCCATCGACGGATCGTAGGCGAAGCCATTGCTCGCCATTTCCGCCTTGTAGAACGCAACGCGTTCGGCCGCGGTGTCGATCGGGCAGAACTGATCCACCAGCAGATTGTGCCCGCGCTTCGCCACCCGGCGGATCGAGTCCGCGTGGCCCGCGCCCTGCCAGAACGGCGGATGCGGCTTCTGATTGGTCGGCGGCTCCACGATGATGTCGTCGAACGACCAGTATTTGCCGTGGAAACTGAACCGCTCGTTCGAGGTCCAGGCCTTGGTGACGATGTCGATCGCTTCCTCGAAACGAGGCTCGGCTTCCTCCATTGGAATGCGGAAGCCGGCGAACTCGTTGTGGCGATAGCCCTTGCCGATGCCGAAATCGAGCCGCCCGCCCGACAGCAGATCGATCGTCGCCGCTTGCTCGGCAAGCAGCACCGGATTGTGCCAGGGCAGCACGATCACCGCGGTGCCCAGCCGCAGCGTGCGCGTCCTGGCGCCGATCCAGGTAAGCAGGTTCAGCGTGGCGGAGACCTGGCCGAAGCCGGTGAAATGATGCTCTACGATGAAGCTGCTGTGGAAGCCCAGGGCCTCGGCTTCGATCAGGTATTCGATGTAGTCCTTGAAACCGGCGGCGCTGTCGACGTCGGCGTCGTTGCTGCGGGCGGCGGTGGCGGCGCCGAATAAGCCGAACTGCATGCGATGTTCTCCCTTGGCGCGGGCCGGGCCGCGCCGCTTGGTCCTGCCGGTTGGTCTGCCTAGGATCGCTCTATACCATAACCGGCGCGGCGCCACGCCCCGCCTTGCGGGAGAGAACGCACATGGCAGGACAGTCGGGGCGCCGCACGGCGCTGGTGACCGGCGCGTCGTACGGCATCGGCGCAGCGGCCGCGATCGGGCTGGCAGAGGACGGGTTCGACGTCGCCGTCACCGATCTTGCCACCACGCCGCTGTCGCGCACCGTCGCGGCGATCGAGGCGGCCGGGGGCCGCGCCCTGCCACTGGCGCTCGATCTGCGTCAGCAGGCGAGCGTGGAGCAGGCGATCGCCGATACGGTGGCCTCGTTCGGCGCGCTGGACGTGCTGGTCAACAATGCCGGCGTGCCCTCGCCGGGGAGGCCCGCGATCGAACTCACGCGCGCGGAGTGGGATGACAACATCGCCGTCAACCTGACCGGCACGTGGTTCATGAGCATGCATTCGGCCGCTATTGCATCGGCGCCGGGCGGGAGGGATGCGTCGTCAGCCTGGCCTCGACGCATGGCACGGTGGGCTATCCCAACACCTCCGCCTATGGCGTTGCCAAGGCGGGGATCAGTCATATGACACGCATCCTCGCGGTCGAATGGGCGCCGCACAACATCCGCGTGGTCGCGATCGCGCCCGGCACCACGCTGACGGAATCGCGCCGGCCGATGTTGCAGGATCCTGACCGGCACGCGGCGATGCTGGGCAGGATTCCGCTGCGGCGGTTCGGCAACGCCGAGGAGATGGCGGGTGCGATCCGCTATCTGGTCAGCCCGCAGGCATCGTACATCACCGGGCAGATTCTGCTGCTGGACGGCGGATTGACCGCGTACTGAACTTCTCGGGCCGGCGTTGGTGGTGGCCCTCGGCCGGGTGCCGCGGCTGCCGGCGCCGTGCGGGCTCCCGCGCCTTACGCCTCCCCCGCCTCGGTCAGCACCCGCTGCGCCCGCGTGTAGTCCGCGTCCGCCACCATCAGGCGGCGGGGGATGGCGCTGATGCTGCCTTCGACCGCGCTCATGTGCTGGTCCAGCACGACCGCCGCGATGCCGGCATCTGCCAGGAGCGAGGTCAGGAAGGACAGCCGCACGGGGTCGTTGGAGGTGGCAATCACTCGCATGACGCCATGCTGCCGGCAGGTTGGCGGGCAAGGCAACTGCCGGCGGCCAACATGCCGGCGGCCACCACCGGCTTGTGCGCCTGATCCGGTTTGCGCAGGGACGCGCGGCGAGGTCGCCGGCGCATCTGGCGGCGCGATGTGCCCGCGCTGGCCGGCCAGGATATCGGCTTGTGGGCCTATCCGGTTTGCGCAGGGACGCGCGGCCGAGGTCGCCGGCGCATCTGGCGGCGCGATGTGCCTGCGTCGGCCGGCCGGGGATATCGGGTTGTGCGCCTATCCGGTTTGCGCAGGGACGCGCGGCGAGGTCGCCAGCGCATCTGGGGGCGCGATGTGCCCGCGCTGGCCGGCCGGGGATATCGGCTTGTGGGCCTATCCGGTTTGCGCAGGGACGTGCGGCCGAGGTTGCCGGCGCAATCTGGCGGCGCGATGTGCCTGCGTCGGCCGGCAAGGGGCATCGGCTTGACCCTATTTCCGGCGCGCCGATATGGTGACCGTGCGCCCTAGGAAAGCCGGCCAGACCATGACGTTGGACGTCGCCCGTCCGCTTGAGCAATTTGCGGCGCCGATCTCGGCCGCCGGGGGCGACGAAGACGCGCTGAACACTCTGGTGCGCCTGGTCGGGGACGACCTCGCCGCGTGCAATCGCGCCATCGTCGCGCGGATGGACAGTCCGGTGGCGCTGATCCCCCAGCTCGCCGCCCATCTTGTGGCGGCCGGCGGCAAGCGGCTGCGCCCATTGCTCACCCTCGCCGCCGCCCGGCTGTGCGGCTATCCCGGCGTCGCGGGCGGCGGCCGTCACGTCGCGCTGGCCGCTTGCGTCGAGTTCATCCACACCGCCACCTTGCTGCACGACGACGTGGTGGACGAGAGCGCGCTCCGCCGCGGCATGGCCTCCGCCAACGCGGTGTTCGGCAACAAGGCCTCAGTCCTGGTCGGCGACTTTCTTTTCTCGCGTGCCTTCCAGTTGATGGTGGAGGATGGGTCGCTGCGGGTGCTGGCGATCCTTTCGCAAGCCTCGGCCACCATCGCCGAGGGCGAAGTGTTGCAGCTCGTCACCCAGAACGACCTCTCCACCCAGGAGGCGCGCTACCTGGACGTGATCCGGGGCAAGACCGCGGCATTGTTCGCGGCGGCGTGTCGGGTGGGCGCGGTGGTGGCGGAGCGTCCCGCGGCGGAGGAGGCGGCGCTGGCGGAATATGGCCTCAACCTGGGGATCGCCTTCCAGCTTGTGGACGACGCGCTGGACTACGCCGCGGACCAGGCGACGCTGGGTAAGACGGTCGGCGACGACTTCCGCGAGGGCAAGATCACGCTGCCGGTATTGCTCGCCTATGCCGCCGGCGATGCGCGGGAGCGCGCGTTTTGGCGCCGAACCATCGAGGACAGCGCGCAGGAGGAGGCCGATTTGCCCCATGCCCTGGCCCTGATGGCCGAGTGCGATGCGATCGGCATGACCGTGGCGCGCGCCGGGAGGTTTGCCGCGGCGGCCAAGGCGGCGCTCGACGTGTTTCCCGACGGCCCGTGGCGGCGTGCGCTGGCTGACGTGGCGGATTACACGGTGCGCCGCGCGCGGTGACCGCGCCGGCGCGGGGAGGGAGCGATGGCGCGAAGCGATGACGAGGAAAACCCCTGGCTTGCTCCGCCTCGCAAGCGGGCCCGGCTGGAGAAGCTGTTGCTCGATACGCTCGGCATCGACGAATTGCGCGAATACATCGGCGAGTTGCGCGAGGAGATCGCGCGCGTCGAGGCCGACATTGAACGCAAGCAAGGCCACCGCAGCGCCGCCGACGCCTTCTTCCGTCGACCGTCCTAATGCTCTGATGCAATTCGGTGACCAGTTTCCGGCGTGCGGCAGGACGTCAGGTATTGCGCCAGATCCGCGGCCAGAGCGGGTTCCGTAATCACCCGCGGCACTTTGTTCTGTCCTCCCAGGCGGCCACGATGCCGCATCCATTGCGCGAAGCCGCCGGGCGGTACGGCGAATACTTCCGGTGGTCGCATCGCCGCGCGATGCGCCGCGTAGTCGGCGTTTGCCGCGGCCAGCGCTGCATCCAGCGTCCGCGCGAATGCCGTCATCTCGGCATCGGCGGCCGGCCTTGCCAGCTCCACGAAGAAGCGATGACCGCCGCGTCCGCCTTTGCCATCGGGAAAGATCGCGGTCACGGTGTATTCCGTTATCGCGGCCCCGATCGCTGCCGCGGCCTGCGTCATGGCGTTATCGATCTCCTCGCCGATCAAATGCTCACCAAACGCCGAGAGCGTATAAGAGAGCCTGCCGGTGACGAGCAATCGCGGCGGGATGCGTTCGATGAACCGTACGGTATCGCCGAGTACATAAGCGAACAATCCGGCGTTGCTGGACAGCACCACGGCGTAATTGACGCCGATTTCGATTGTGTCCAGCCAGTGGCGTGTTGGTTGCGGCGCATCGATTTCGTCCACCGGCACGAATTCAAAGAACAATCCGTTGTCGGCGATCAGACGCAGGCCCTCGCCGTAGCTGCGGTCCGCGATCGCGATGAACCCTTCGCTCGCCGGATAGACTTCGCGCCGATCCACCCCGGGCGGGAGCAATGCATCGAACAACGCACGGTACGGCGCATAATTCACGCCGCCATGAATGAACAATTCGAGATTTGGATACCAGCTTGCGGTACTGCGCGGCAGGTTCGGGCGAAGATCGGCGAGGTGGGCGAAGAATGGCAGCACCCAGCCTGGCGTGCCGCTGATGGTGCGGATGTCCTGCCGCAGCGATGCCTGCGCCAACACCTCGACCTTGCGGTCCCAATCGGCGATCAGTGCCAACTCACGCGGCGGGAAATAGCGAGAGCGCACCCACCATGGCACTTCGTTCGCCGCGATGCCGCTGAGGTCGCCGCTGTGGATGCCCGGTGCCTGGCGCACCAGATCGGTGCTGCCGCCGAGCATGAAATTCCGGCCGCCCAGCACGCGACTGCCTGGTCGCGCCGTCAGGTGAAACGTGAACACGTCCAGCACGGCGCGGCGGTTCGCCGCTACCATGGCGGCCGATACCGGGATGTATTTGGTGTTGCCGGTGGTCGTGCCGGAGGTCGCGGCGAAGTACGGAATGACGCCCGGCCAGCTTACATTATGCAGGCGCGGAAATGCAGGCTGCCAGTAGTCGCGCCAGAAATCCTCGTAGCGTCGCAAGGGTACCCGGCGTTGGAATTCGGCGATGCCGCCGATGCACGCGAAGCCATGATCGCGTCCGAAACGGGTATCCCGGGCGTCGCGGAGCAAGCGGAGCAATTGCCGTTGCTGTGCCGCGGCGGAAACCAGACCAGCCAGGCGATGACGGCGCCGGTGCGCGTAAAGCCGCAGCAACGGCGTGGCGTCGATCATGGGGAGAGGACGGTGCGGTGGGCGAATTCGGCGTTCACGGTCTCCGGCCTGAGCGGCATTCGGATATACACACCGCGCTGATACATCACCGCCTGGTCGAGCAATGTCGCGCTGCCGAGCCAGCCGTCCTGTCCGCCGAGCAATACGAACCAGTTGTTGTCCGGATCGGACATGTCGAAAACGTAGCGGGCAGTGCTCGCGAAACTGCAGCGGTGGCGGCGGGCAGTCAGCGGATTGCCGGTCTTCCACAGCGTGTCGTTGCCGCCATGCGCCGGGCCCGCGGCAAATCGATAGCGGCGGCCAAGCATCGGGACCGCGCCAAGCAAGTGCGGCAGCTCCATGCGATGCATGCGCCCCCAGGTTCGGAACCGGCGCAGTGCGCGGCCGGCGGGTGGGGCGGCGCGGCGCAAGGCATCGGCGAGCGTGGTGTCGGCGGCGCGCGTGATGTCGTCGAAGATCAGGCCGCGCGCGTTCCAGGTCGCCGAATACACGCGTGGCCGGCGCTTGTCGTGAAGCGCGGCGCAGAGATGAAACAGCAGCAGTTCGAACGCCAGGGCGCCTTTGGAACTGGCGTCGTAGCGCAGATCCCAATGCTGCAAGGCGTCGGCCACGCTGCGCCGGGCGCATCGGCGGAGCAATGGCATCAGACGATCGCGCACGGGGCCGGCGGATGGCATCGTGACGTCCTGCTGGATCGCGGCGATCGCGGCGAAGTCGATCATCGGTGCGGCTTGGAACAATTCCCTCAGCCGGCCGATGCGCCGGCCGGAGGAAAAGAACCAGCCGACGCGTACCGGCGCCGCCTGCGGCTTTTCATTGGCGGAAGCGACGAAGCCCTCGAGTGGGTCATGGATCGCCGGGAGGCCGCTGCCGGTGACACGGTTGTTCCAATCATCGGCGGCAGTGCGAGCCAGCAGCAGCGACTGTGGCGGATTGTCCGGACGCGACGGGAGGTGCACCGCCATCGCCTTGCCGATATGTCCTTCGCGATCGGCGTACAGCATGTTCTGCCCGGGCACGGCCAAGTGCTCTAGCGCGGCGCGGAACTCCTGCCAGGTGCGTGCCTTGGCGACGCCAAGCAGCGCGGTGACCTCGTCGCTGGGATCGTGGCCCATCCAGCGCAACGCGGCGGTGCGGCGGATGCCGCGAAGCGCGGGCAGGTCGGAGAGGACCGGCCCATAGGCCGTGTCGCGGATGGCGATGGCGCGGTCGCGCGCACCGCGCACATGCAGGGTTTCCCGCCGCGTCCTGATCTCCTGTGCCGGCAGGTCCGTCACATCGTAGACGTCGCTGCTTGCGGCATGCAGGTTCGTGCCGCCCCACGCGATATGCGGCGTCCGCCCCAGCATGATCGCGGGAATGCCGGCGATCATCAGGCCCACAGCATGCATCGACGGCGCGCGGCATCCCGCGATCAGCCAGAGATTCGGCAGCAGCGCCGGCAGGTGGGTATCGCCCGCGAGCCACGCCGCGCCTGAAACGCTGCGCGAGGGCGCGACCGCGAATGCATTGCTGGCATGACGCGTGAAGCGCGACAGCAACCCGGCCGGGTCGGCATCAGGCAGCACTGCGTCGGCGGCGTCGTTCGCGCCGAACATGCGCGGCCACAACGGTGCCAGGGACGGATCGTCGATGATTGGCAGCAAGGTGAGCCACACGCGCCACGTGGCATCCGCGCTCGCGAGCCGGCCGACGGTCAGCACGTCTTCCAGCGTCCATGGCCGGCGCCCGAGGCCGAAGGCAGGAAAATCCGGCGGCATTGCCGCGTGCGCAACCATGTGGTTCACGCCGGCGACATAGGCGCGAAGCCAGCGTTCGGTGGCGGTCGGCAGGCTCGCGGCGATTGCCGGGACGGCACGGCGGAAATCCAGGGTGCGCAGCAACCGGTCCATCTCGATTGCCGGCGGACCCAGCAACTCGGCCAGCCGCCCCTCTGCCACATGTCGCATCAGTTCCATCTGCGTCCAGCGCAGATGCACGTGCACGATACCGAAGGCGGTGGCGAGATCATCATCGGTAGCGGCATCGATGAAGGGGACTTGGTGGCGGTCCCAGTGAATGGTCACGTTGGCGCTCAGCGGCAGGCCGGAGCGTGGCAAGGCGGCGAGACGTTGCTCCAGGTCGATGCTGCCCTGGCGCGGCAGCGGCGCGAGCAAATGCGGCAGCAGGACGCGGGCGGCAACGGCGAGGCCGCTGACTGTCTCGATCAGGCGGCGCGAAGGCACGATCCGGCATCCCATCTGATGGCGAGAGGGGCGAGGTTACCAGTCCCGGTAGGGATATGGGATGACGCCTGGATTGCCGGGCCTTGGGCCCGCGCCGCGCGCCGGTTGCGCTGAGGTGAAGCGGCCGGGTCAGCGACTGCCCTGGGCGAAACATCGCGGATGACGCATCGCGGCGGTCAGGCAGCGGCGGGGACGTTGCGCGATCCGTTGCACGCGCGTGCGTCGGTCATGCGGCGTGCCGCAGCAGTATCGCACCGCTCGGCATGATTTCGGCGGTCCAGCCGGGCGGCACCAGCGTCGTCGCGTCGAGCTGGGTGACGATCAGCGGACCGGCGAGATGGTCTCCGACGCCCAGGCTGGCGCGGGCACGGATTGCGGTCGGCACCGCGCCGGCCTCGCTGAACCATGCCGGCTGGAGCGCCGCGGCACCCGATTGGCTGGCGGCGGACGGCAGGGGACGGGCGGGAGCGGGCAAAATCCCCTCGGCTTCGACGCGCAACGTCACCAGTTCGACGAGGCTTTCCAAGGTGAAGCCGTTCAGGCGGTGATGGGCATCCGCGAAAGCCTGGCGGGCGGCCTGCCCCATGCCGGAGCCGGAGCAGGCTTGGTCCGGCCAGGGGACGGCCAGTTCGCCTCCCTGGCCGGCATAGCGCATCAGCGCGACCCGAGTGAGGCGCCGGTCGGAGGGCGGGACACGCTCTTCTTCCAGCCATGCCGTTGCCTCGCGTTCCAGTGTGGCGAAGGCGGTTTCGATCGCGGCGTCATCGCCGGTGGTGCCGGCCAGGGTGCGGGAGAATTCCGCCTTGAGGCCGGCAGCAAGCAATCCTTCGGCGCACAGCACGCCCGGCGCGGGCGGCACAAGGACGCGGGTGATGCCCAATTGCTCTGCCAGGGCAGTGCCGTGCAGCGGGCCTGCGCCGCCGAAGGCGACGAGGCAGAAATCGCGCGGATCGTGGCCGCGTTCGACCGACACGACGCGAATCGCGCCCACCATGTTGGCATCGGCGATGGCGAGGATACCGCGCGCGGCGGCATGCAATCCGAGGCCGAGCGGGCGGGCGACGCGGTGCATGATCGCGGCCTCGGCGAGGTCGCGGCGGAGCGTCATACCGCCGCCGAGCAAGCCCTGGGGCAGGTGGCCAAGCACGAGGTGGGCGTCGGTCACGGTGGGTTCGGTGCCGCCCTGGCCATAGCAGGCCGGTCCCGGCATGGCGCCGGCGCTGGCCGGGCCGACGGTCAGCGCACCGTCGGACAGCAGCGCGATGGAGCCGCCGCCGGCGCCGATCGTCACCATGTCCACCATGGGCAGCGACAGCGGCCAGGCGCCGACATGGCCCTTCTGGGTGAGTGCGATGCGGCCGGCCTGGAGGAGGCAAATGTCGGCCGAGGTGCCGCCGATATCGACGGTGACAATGTCGTTGATGCCGCAGGCGGCGGCGGCATCGCGGGCACCGACCACGCCGGCGGCGGGGCCGGAGAGCGCGGTCAGCACCGGGGCGCGGGCGATGGCGGCGGCGCCGGCCACGCCTCCGTTGGACTGCATCAGCAGAAGGGGGGCGGCGATGGCGGCGTGGTGCAGGCGCTGGGAGAGGCGGGCGACGTAGCGGCTGACCGCCGGCATCACCCCGGCGTTGAGGACGGAAGCGAGGCTGCGTTCGTATTCCCGCACCACCGGCAGCACGTCGATCGAGGCGGTGATCGCCACGTCCGGCAGCTCCTGTCGCAGGATGGCGGCAACACGGCGCTCGTGGTCTGGGTGCGCGAAGGAGTGGAGCAAGCAGATGGCCACGGCCTGCACGTCGAGGCGGCGCAGCGCGGCGGCGGCGTGGCGTACGCTGGCTTCGTCGAGGGGTTTTAGGATGGCGCCGCCGGGGGCGACGCGCTCGGTCACCTCGAGGACGCGTTCCGGCGGCACGGGACGGCGCGGCTTGACCCAGGAGAATAAATTGGCGGCGCGAGGGATGTCCTGGCGGCCGATCTCCATAACGTGACGGAAGCCTGATGTGGTGACCAGCGCGGTGCGGGCGGTTTTTCCCTCCAGGATCAGGTTGGTGGCGACGGTGGTGCCGTGCAGGACGCGGGTGACGGCGTCGGGCGTGGCGGCGGCCTGGGCGAGGGCGGCGTGGACGCCGGCCATGAAGGCTACGGACGGGTCGGCGGGCGTGCTGGGCACCTTGGCGCGCCAGGTGTTTCCCCCGGCATCGGCGAGGGTGATGTCGGTGAAGGTGCCGCCGATATCGACGGCGACAGAGAGGGCGGCGGGAGTCATTGCGGCATTGAGCCTGCCGGGCTGGCCGCGGGCAAGACGGGGTCGTTCAGTCGCCGGTCAGTCGCTCGGTGGCGGCGGCGAGAGGTTAAGCCGGCGATGGCATTGAGGGCCGGCGATGGCGTTGAGTGCCGGCGATCGCATTGAGGGCGGCCGATCGCATTGAACCCAGCGATGGCATTGAGTGCCGGCGATCGCATTGAGAGAAGATCGGGCGTTCCATTGATGTCGCCATCCCGCCGGGGCAGGCACGTCTGGAAGGCCCCGGCGTCGGCGAGCGCTCGGGCTGTCCCCGCGTTGGCCGGACAGGGACATGCATCGGATCCGATTGCTCTGCGGTTATGCGGCCGCCCGTGTGCCTCTGGCCTCGATCCACGCCAGCAGTTCCGGCACGGCCTCGTTCGAGGTAAAGGCCACACGCACCATCCCGTCTTCGGTTCCCACCACGTTGAAGCCGATGGGTGCGGCGATTCCGGCCAGCCGGAGGTCGCCGCGCGCGCCAAGTGCCACGTCTCCGACGCCCTCCAGCCGTGCGCCTCCCTGCGATATGTTGACGATCTGCGCATTCTGGCTGGCGCGGCCCGATAGCTCGACGCGGCACGCTTCCCTGCTATCGACCCGCTGGAAAATCCGCCGGTCGACCTCGGCCGTCGACGTGCGGACGATACCCACCATGGTGCGCCGCAGATCCTTGATCGAGCTGTCCAGCACTGTCGTGTTCGCAAGCACCTCGTCGGCATAGCGGCCAGCTTGCTCTGCCTGGGTGGACACTTCGCCGTTGCGGGCGCTCATCTCGTTCACCGCCGACGCCGTATCCGTGACATTGCGGGCGATTTCGCTGGTTGCGGCCCCCTGTTGCTCCATGGCCGCGGCGATCGAACGCACGATTTCGTTCGCTTCGGTGATCCTCAATTCGATCCCTGCCACCGTGGCGACGGCGGCAGCCGTGGCGGTTCCGACCTCGTTCACGTGCTGGTTGATCTCCAGCGTCGAATGCGCGGTCTGGGTTGCCAGCAGCTTCACTTCGTTGGCGACGACGGCAAAGCCCTTGCCGGCGTCACCGGCGCGCGCCGCCTCGATCGTGGCATTCAGCGCCAGCAGGTTGGTCTTGGCCGCGATGTCGCCGATCATCTTGGCCATCGCGCCAATCCGGCCCACCCGCTGGTTCAGCGCTTCGATCGCGGCGCGGGTGGCATTGCTCGCCTGCACGGCCTTGTTGACCACCGCGGTCGATTCGGTGATCTGGCCGCGAATGCCCCCGATCGAGGCGGCCAGTTCCTCGGCCGCGCTCGCCACGGTCTGGGCATTGGCCAGTGCGACGGCGGTTGCATTGGCGGCGCCGCTCGCGGCATTGCCGGTACGTCCGGCCAGACCCCGCATCTTTTCCGCGATCTGCGTCATTGCGGCGGTTCGTTTGCCGATCTGCTGGACCGCGGCGCCCGCTTCACGCTCTATGCGCTGCGCCATGTCGGAGAGCGCCGCCCGCTTGTCCGCTTCCGCTTGCTCCCGCGCGGCGGCTTGCTCTGCCCGAAGCCGCGCTGCTTCGCGACCCTGGTCACGGAACACCAGCGCCGCCCTGGCAAAGCCGCCCACCTCATCCTTGCGATCGGTCCCGCCGATCTCCGCGTCGTAATTGCCGCGCACCAGTTCCTCGAGCGCGAAAGCGATGGTCCGGATCGGCCTGGATATGCCGCTTGTCGTCAGGTACGCGGCAAGCCCGCACACCACGGCCAGGCCGCCGATGATCAGGACATAGGTCAGCCTGATGGTGGCGTTGGTGACCGCGAGCGCATCGTCGGAGGCCTTGTCGCTTATCGCTGCGACCTTGTTGGTCAGGGCGCTGATGTCCACCATCAGGGCGTTCAGGGCCGGATCGCACTTATCGTGCATTGCCGCCGCGGCGGCCTTTTTATCCGCCTCGCTGAGTGAGCCCGCGAGCCTTATCGTAACCTGGCAATCATTGGCGATGGCCGCCCGATAGCGCTCATCCAACGCCTGGATGGCGGCTGCCTGGCCCGGCATCCGTCTGACGGCGGCCTTGATCTGGTTATCGAAATAGCCACTGGTATCGGCGATTTCCTTCTGTGTCCGCCGTACCGCCGCATCCGTCATCTCGCCGAGCAATTGGTAGATCGAGCGGTCGACGTAGACCAGGTCGCGGTTGGCTCGGGATATCGCCAGGTTTGCCGCGTCCGGCCCGTCGATGATACCGCCGTAGGTGTCGTCGATGTAGCGCATCTTTCCGGTCGCGAACACGCTTGCCCAAAGCGACACGATCGCGAGCAATGACAACAGCACCAGGATCTTCGTCAAAATCCTGAAGTTCCCGAACTTCACCATTGGCACCACTCTCTCAGTCCGATGCAGGATGCGGGTTGCGTTCCATGGGACCGGCTACGCGTTTGCTCCGCCAAGTGCGAGTTCGCGGTTGCGGCAATCACTTGCCTTTGCAATCCGGATCGGTGCTGCCGGCAGGGCAATCGTCCGCCGCCTGGCCGCCTCGCGCCATGGCGGCGGTACCCATAACCAGTGATGCCAGCACGACCAGCAGAGCAATCAGGTTACGCATGTCTACCTTTCCCCCAGTACACCGGCTTCGCGGATGTGGACTACAGATTGAACAAATGTCCGATCTCGAAATGCAGTCCGATGACGAAGTCGTTCCTCAGCGTCGGGTCATAGCTCGGGTGAACGATATATTGGATATCCGGCTGCACCGTCAGCCAGTCGAAGATTATCGCGCGATAGGTGAGTTCAAAGCTCGGCTCACAGGTGCCGATATTCACGCCGGTATCCGAGAGCACTTCCTGCCTGAAGGAGGCCGGGTTGCTGTTGACGTTGAATGAAAGCCCCAGTTTGTCATCCGGGCGTGCATTGAACAAGCCGGTATAGACCAGGCCGCCATTGAGCGATTTGTTGATGTCGGTGGATTTGCCGTTCGCCAGTCCGGCGGTGAAGAACGCGTCAAGCCCGCGCCGTCCGCCGGCGCTGTAGAGGCGTGTCGTGGCTCCGATATAGCCACCCTCGTCGCCATAGGTATCGCGCGGCGAACCGTCGGCATTGAAGATGTCGTTGGTGGGCAATTTGGCCGTGAGCCCCCAAAATCCGCCCATCACCTTGGTGTATCGGGTCGGCGTATAGTCGACCTCGCCGATCATGAACGCGCCGTATTTCGAAGAAAAGAACACGCCGTTGTCCTGCGGGCGGTTGGGATCGTCCGCGGCGCCATCGGCGATGACGAACTGCACGCTCCATTGCGGGGAGAGCGTTTCGCGGATGCGGAATGCCAGCGGCGTGTAGGGGTAGTTGCCGGGTCCGATCGTGCCCTCGGTCGACGCGGTCCCCGACTGGTCGAGGGCGGTATTCCAGGTCAGGTTCTTGCTCAGGAACAGGGCCATCGGCTTGAGGCTGGAAAATTCCGTCTCAAGGTCATAGATGCCGAAGCGCAAATCGGTCGCGCCAAGCTTCTGGTCGTAGTAGAACTGATAAAGCCGCGCTATGGCGCAGCACGCGGAATCGATCGGGCTTTGCTCTTCCGCCGCGCCGACAAAGCTGTCGTTGAGCGAGTTATAGCTTTCGTAGAAACCTTCCAGCACGAATTGCCCGCCGGTCCATCCGAAGGCGCGTTCCGTATCGACGGTCAGCCGGCCGTCCACATTGTACATAAACACCGTGCCCTGGTGCAGACCGCCGACCGGATTGTTCCACAGTTCCCCGGTGAAGAGCAGATTGAGTTGATAGGGTGACGGTTCGTTGCGCGCGGACGCGGCGGGAGGCGCGGGCTGCGCTCCATTGCCGGTCATCGTGGCATTCGCCACGTTGCCGGTCATCGTGGCATTCGCCACGTTGCCGGTCATCGTGGCATCCGCCGCGAGCGAGAAGGGCTGCCCCACAGTTGGCGTGGACGGCATCGCATTCTGGGCAAGTGCGGGGTCTGCACAGGTGGCGGCAAAGACCAGGCAGCCAGCGGCGGCCAAGCAGCCAAGCTTCGACATCACACGAAATACCTTCAGCAGATACGAGATGCGTCCGGAATATCGAATAAAACTTGATAATGTGTTAACGGCGTTGAAGTCACCGCGATCAGGAATAACCGGATGCCGCGTGTCCGAGATTCATTCAGATGATACGTTCATCCGATGGAATCGACATATTCCCGCCGATGGAATGCGCGCGCCTCTGGCCGCGCCGAACGCGACGCCGCAGTCGCGGCAGTGTCGAGCATTGTGTCCCGCACCACGACGCCATATTCGCGACGTGCGGCCTCCGGCGAGACGAAGCCGTCGCGGATGTCCTGCGCCACTTGCTCTGCCGGGCGGTCGAACGGGTGGCCGTGGCCGCCGCCTCCGCCGGTCTCGATGAGAAGAATGTCGCCGCGGCGCAGGATCGTGCCGTCCGATAGCGGTGCCAGCACATGCTCCCGCGGCGTGCCGGGGTTTATTGCCGCGCGGCCGGTGCCGCCGGATTTGCCGCCGGCCACGCCCCAGGGCGGGTTCACCACGCTGTCGACGCGCATCGACAGCACCGCATGCTCTGCCAGCACTTCATATTCGCGCACCACGCCGCAGCCGCCACGGAATTTCCCCGCCCCGCCACTGTCGCGGTGGATACCGTAGCGCAGCAGGCGCACCGGGTAGCCTTGTTCGAGGAACTCGACCGGATAATTCTCCTGCGCCACGAAGTAGACCGCGTCGATGCCGTCGGCGTTGGTGCGCGCGCCGTAACCGACGCCGAGGCCGTCCGACATCAGGAATTGCTCGCCGTCCGCCGTGCCGCGCAGCAGGATCACCACATAGGCCGAGTGGGCCGCGGGGGCTTTGCCTCCGGCCACGTTGACCAGCCCGTTCAGCGCGGCGAGGAAGCGCATCATCGTTATCCCGCGCAGCCCGAGCGGGGCCGGGAAGCGCGGCCACAGCAGCGAACCTTGCCGGATGCGCACCTCGTCCAGCGCGCGCGGGCCGCCGGCGTTGCAGACCTGCGCCGCATCGCCGCCGAGGAAGAACAAGCCGAGCGCCATGCCGGGGACGTCGGGGTTCATCAGGAAATTCACCGGGCCGGGGGCCTGGTCGTCGGTTTCGGTGGTGTCGAGAATGAAGCGGTCGTCAAGCGTGCGGGTCAGTGCGAGGCGGATGAAGAACGGGCCGTTGCCGTGGCCGTCGGAATCGATGGCGTCGGCGAAGCGATGGGTGCCGGGTGGAAAAGTCTCGCGCAGGCGGGCGCGGACGAGGGCGCGGGTGCGATCGAACAAGGCGCGGAAGGCGTCGGCGACGACGTCGGGACCGAAGCGGGCGATGATCTCGGCGATGCGGCGCACGCCGAGTTCGACGGATGCCATCAATGCGCGCGTGTCGCCGCGGCAGGTTTCGGGGTAGCGGGAGTTGCGGTAGAAGATTTCCAATGCGGCTTCATTGGTGGTGCCGGCGGAGATCAGGCGCGTGGGCGGGATGATGATGCCTTCCTGGAAGATATCCGTGGTGTCGGAACTGATCGAGCCGGGACGCAGGCCGCCGATATCGGAGAAATGCGCCCAGCCCATGACGAAGGCGGCGCGGGTGCCGTCGTGGAAGACGGGGGCGAGGAAGACCTGGTCGTTGGAATGCGATACCGCGCCGCGCGAGGCATAGCAGTCGTTGTACCAATAGACGTCGCCTTGCTGCATGGTGTCGGGGGGGAAGCGGGCGAAGACCGGGCCGGTGATGTCGCCGAAGATCGGCACCATGGAGCCGACGACCATGACGCCGTCGGCATCGAACAAGGCGGTATAAAAATCCTTCTTCTCGCGGATGAAGGCGCTGATGGCGGTGCGTTCCAGCAGCGCGTCCATCTCCGCCTGGGCGGCTCGGATGGCGCCGCGGATGATTTCCAGTTTGATCGGGTCGAGTTGGGGTTCCATGCCGCGGATTGGGCAATGGAATGGGCGGGACGCGCAAGGGGCAGGCGCGGGGGGCGTGTCTTTGATCGCCGTCCAACCGGCCTCGGGGCACGCGACTCAAGCGGACCGCCCTGCCAGGATCTTGTCCAGCGTGATGGGGAACGAACGGACGCGAACAGCCGTCGCGTTGTAGACTGCGTTCGCGATTGCCGCGCCCGAGCCGCAGATACCGATCTCGCCCACACCCTTGCTGCCAACCGGATTGGAATTGTAATCCACGCCGTCGAGCAGGATGAGTTCGATTTCGGGTGCATCCGCGTTGGCGGGGAAATGATATCCGGCGAGGTCATCGTTGATGAAATTCCCATAGCGGGAATCGATGACACCCTCCTCGTGCAGCGCGGCGCCGAGGCCCCATATCATTCCCCCCATGAGCTGGGATTTCGCTGTTGTCGCATTAAGGACTCGGCCGACGTCAAATACGCCCAACATGCGGTGGGCGCGCACTTCAGCCGTGTCCATGTCCACACGCACCTCGGCGAAATAGGCGGCGAAGGAGAACTGCGCATAGCGCCGATACGTGTCGCCCGGCTCGATCGTTCCCACCGCGCTGAGGCCTGGCGATCGCGCGGCGATGCTTGACAGCGGTTCGGAGGCGTTAGCAGCGATGGCGCGGCCGTTGCGGAACACCACGTTGGAGCCTGCGGCACCGTGCAGCGGCGAACGCGCATCGGCGACCACGGTTCGCGCGATCGCCTGCTGCAAGGCGACGCAGGCATTGTACAGCGCCGAGCACGACGATCCGGCACCGAGCGAGCCGCCGGAGCCGGTCGTCGCCGGGAAATCGGAGTGACCGAGTTCGACCGTTATGGCTTGCGGCGGCAAACCCAGTGCATCCGCGGCGACCTGCGTCAGAATCGTGTAGCTGCCGGTGCCGACATCCGTCATGTCGAGCCGGGCGGTGACGCCACCGTCCGGACGCAGCGTGACCTCGGCCGACGATGCGGCGATCTTGTTCGGGCGGATGCCGGCCGACATGCCGAATCCGATGAGCTGCCGGCCCTCGCGGCGGCTGCGCGGTGTCTTCGGGCGGTTGTTCCAACCAAAGCGGCGCGCGCCTTCGCGCAGGCAGTCGGTCAAACGTCGCGATGAAAACGGCATCCCCTGCTCGGGGTCGACCGCGGGCTCATTACGCAACCGCAGCTCTACCGGGTCGATGTTGAGTGCCTCCGCCAATTCGTCCATTGCGCTCTCGAACACCAGCAGGCCCGGTGCCTCGCCCGGTGCTCGCATCGTCTCTCCGTGCTGCAGGTCGAGCGGCACCAGCCGATGCCGTGTAAGCCGGCTTGGCGCCGCGTACAGCGACCGGGTAAAAGTCGCAGTCTGCTCGGCGAATTCCTCGAAGCGAGCAGTCTGACTCCAGACCTCGTGGGCAATTGCGGTCAAGCGGCCGTCGCGATCGGCGCCGAGGCGGACCCGTTGCCGGAACGCCGGACGGTGCCCGGTGTTGGCGAACATTTGCTCGCGCGTCAGCGTGACCTTGACCGGGCGGTTCAGGATGCGCGCGGCAAGTGCCGCCAGCACGATTTCGGGATTGATCGGCAGCTTGGATCCGAAGCCACCGCCGATGAAACGGCTGACGAGGTGCACTTGTTCCGGCGCGATCTGCAATGTCGCCGCAAGAGCCGTGCGCGCTGCCGCGAGGCTCTGCTGACTGACAAAGGCGGTCAGGACGTCGCCGTCCCATTGCGCCAGCGCCGCATGCGGCTCCATCGGATTGTGGTTCTGATAGCCGCAGTCGTAGGTTGCATCGATCTTTACCGGTGCGGCGGCAAAACCACTGTCGAAGTTTCCGAGGGCGGAATCGGGGGTGAAGCCTGGGCCGACGCGCTGCGGGCGATAGTTGTTGGCGAGATTGTCGAACAGGGACAGCGCCGCCGGGTCTTGCTGATAACGCGCGCGCACGAGAGCAGTGGCCGCGCGTGCTTGTTCGAAGGTTTCGGCGACGACGAGCGCGATGGGCTGGCCGAAGCACTGGATCTGCGCGTCCGCGAGAACAGGTCGGGCGCGCGCATTTCGGTTGATCACCGCGGGTGGGCCGAACGGCGCCTGCCTCGGGGCATTGAGATGGGTCATGACCAGAAGCACACCGGGCGCATGTTCTGCACGGGCGGTGTCGAGCGCCAGGATGCGGCCTTTGGCGATCGTGGCCGTGACGACGAAACCATACGCGGCACGAGGATCGGTCGAATGCTCACCGGCGTATCTTGCCCGACCGGTTACCTTCGCCGGTCCGTCGAGGCGGGCGAGTGGCTGGCCGACATAGTTGACGACGTCGAGTTTGGGGGAAGTGGCGGGATCGTATGATGGCGCATCCGTCATTGATCAGGTCCTTCGGGCCGCGAGGTCTTGCAGGACGGCGACCAGCGTGCGGCGCGCGAGCGGAATCTTGAAATCGTTGTGACCGTAGCCGCGGGCGCCGTTCAAGCCTGCGGCGGCGGCTGCCTCGAAGGTTTCGCACCGTGGTGCCTGGCCGATCAGCGCATGCTCCGCCTCCGGCGATCGCCATGGTCTGGGCGCGATGCTGCCGAAAGCGATGCGGGCGGCGTGGATTTTTGCACCGTCCGTGTGGAGTATGGCCGCCACGGACACCAGCGCGAAGGCATAGGAGGCGCGGTCGCGAACCTTGCGGTAGAACTGCGCGCCTCGTGGTGGAGGAGCCAGCAGCACCGCGGTTATCAGTTCGCTTTGCGCGAGGTTCGTTTCAAGATGCGGCGTGTTGCCTGGCGGGCGATACAGGTTATTCAGCGACAGGGTCCGTGTTGACCCGTCGGCTGCTATCGTCTCGACGTGCGCGTCGAGCGCAGCCATGGCGACGGCCATGTCGGAGGGGTGCGTCGCGATGCAGTCTGCGCTGGCGCCGAGGATTGCATGGATGCGATTGAACCCGCCGATGGCAGCGCAGCCGCTGCCGGGCGTGCGCTTGTTGCAGGGCATTGCAAGGTTGTAAAAGTAGAAGCATCGCGTACGCTGCAGCAGGTTGCCGGCGGTGGTTGCCCGATTGCGAAGTTGCCCGGAGGCACCGGCCAGGATCGCTTGAGAGAGGAGCGGATAGCGCCGTCGCACGAGTGGATCCGCCGCGAGATCGCTGTTGGTCACCAGTGCGCCGATGCGCAAACCGCCGTCTGGTGTGGTCGCGATTTGCCTGAGCGGGAGCCGGCTGATGTCGACCAGGCGCGCCGGCGTCTCGACCTCCAGCTTCATCAGATCAAGCAAATTCGTGCCGCCGGCGATGAACCTGACATGCGGACCTGCGGCACCCGAGAGGGACGCCGCACGCACGTCGGCCGCGCGCTCGTAGGCGAAAGCTCTCATTGCGTGCTGCCTCCCGCGACGGAGCTTATGGCGGCGATGATATTGGGATACGCCGCGCAACGGCACAGATTGCCACTCATCCGCTCGGCGATTTCCTGGTTCGTAAGCGGCGGCGATGTCGCTATGTCGCCGGTGACGTGGCTCGGCCAGCCGGCCGCTGCTTCCGCGAGCATACCGATGGCGGAGCAAATCTGGCCGGACGTGCAGTAGCCGCATTGGAACCCGTCATGCGCGACGAACGCCGCCTGTAGCGGGTGTGGCGCGTTGGGCGTGCCGAGTCCTTCGATGGTTGTGATCTCATCGCCTTCCAGGGTCACGGCGAGGGCGAGACAGGAATTGATGCGGCGGCCGTTGAGCAAGACGGTGCAGGCTCCGCACTGGCCATGATCGCAACCCTTCTTGGTGCCGGTCAGGATCAAATGCTCTCGCAATAGGTCGAGCAAGGTGGTCCGTGTGTCGATTGTCAGCGAGCACGGCTGGTGGTTGACGGTGAGGGCCACGCGCATGGCCACATCGGCGGTTGCGTCGGTTGGCGCATTCGTTGCGGGGCTTTGCTGAGCGGCTGTGGCGGGCGCGGCCAGCGGCGCATTTGACCCGAGCGTGTAGCCGCCGAGCAATGCGGATTGAAGCAGGCTGCGGCGGCTTGTTGCCAAACGACCGCGGTCGGGCGGATCGTCGGTCCTGTGCGGTGGCATGGGGGCTTCGCTCCATGTTAGGTCTGCTAACTGCTGGTCTTGTGCCTGCCTTTCCCGGCTTTTTGGCTGCCTGTCTGGGCGGGGACTGGCCTCGAGGCTTGCTCGGTTCGCGGCGCCCCTGGGCGGGTATGCGGGCGATGATAGCCAGGAGATGCATATTGGTATAATATTGTGGTCAGGAATTGTGATATCAGTATGATATGGACATACAGCGCTTCCGCCACATTCTCGTGGTTGCCGAGCAAGGCAATTTCGCCCGTGCCGCGGCGCGCCTCGGCATGGCGCAGCCGCCGCTGTCGCAATCCATTCAGCGGAGCGAGCGAGACCTCGGCGTGAAATTGTTCGAGCGGACCAGCAAAGGCGTGGTCCTGACCGCGGCGGGAGAGGCGCTGCTGCCGGAAGCACGGGCGGCGGTTGCCGCTGCCGAGCGAGCGGAAATGCTGGCGCGGGCTGTCGTGTCGCACCGTGCCGTACGGATCGGCGTCGCGACGCCTTGCGTTTGGGGACCGTTACCGGAGCTGCTTCGCATCGCCCACGAGGGCGGCATCACCATCGAGGTGATCGAGGAGGCAACCAACGACCAGTTGCAGGCATTGGCGCATGGACATTTGGATTTTGGTTTGCTCTCGCCACCTTTCGACGCACCCGCGCGGCTGCGCGTGATCGATCTGTCATCGGATCCGCTTATCGCGGCGGTGCCGATTGGTCTGGCCATGGATCATGACGCGGTGCCGCTCGCGTTGCTTGCCGACCGACTGATCTGGTTTCCGCAACGGCAAGGTCCCTCGCTGCATGCCAAGGTCATGCATTATTTCTCGACGCATGGCTTGCGCCCTACGATCGTGCAGGAAGTAGGCGATCTGATGCCGACCTTGGCCCTGGTTGCCGCCGGCATTGGCTCGACTTTTGTGCCGGCAGCCATGGGGCGGCGTCTCTCGCTTCACGATGTGCGGTTTTGTCCGCTGGTTGAGGTGGACAACGTGCCGGCCTGGCCGGTTGCGATTGCGCACATGCCGCTTTCGGCAGCGGGAGACGCGGCGAAGCTGCTGCACCTGTGGCGGCGCGCTAAATTGGTTTGAGGTGGGATTTGATAGGCCGCGTCCGGGGGATTCCACCTTGCGCCCGGGTGATGTCGCCGAAGATCGACGCCATGGAGCCGTTGGCGACTGGCAACGGATGGTGGTGCGCTCAGGTGGCGATCACAGGTTCCGCATCACCTCTGCCCATCGGTCCAGCACCGGAAACACCGCGTCACGGCCAGCGGATTCCAGGCTCACGACGACGCGCGCAATTCCCAGATCGCGATACCGCCGCAGGGTGTCGGCATCCATCGGCGGGCCCCACACCGTGACGGGCACGTCTTGAGGATCGCGACCCGCCGCCTGCAGCATCGTGCGGAACTCGGGCATGTAGGCGCTGACATCGTCGTATTGCGGGCGCGCACGATGCGGAATCCAGCCGTTGCCGTAAGCGATTGCGCGCCGCGCGCCGTGCGGAAACGCGCCGCCGACGATCACTGGCGGATGCGGCTTCTGCACCGGCTTCGGCCAGACATGCATCGGTGGGAAATCGACCAGGTCACCGTGATATTCCGCCTCCGTTTGAGTCCACATCGCGTGCATGGCGCCGATCCGCTCGCGCATCAGCTTGAATCGCGATTTGAAATCCGTGGTGCCGTGATCGGCCATCTCCTCCGCATTCCAGCCTGCGCCGATGCCGAACAAAAAGCGGCCGGCGGAGACCTGGTCGATCGAGGCCACAAGCTTGGCGGTCTGGATCGGGTCGCGCTGCGTCACCAGGCAGACACCGGTGCCGAGCCGCAGGCGTTGCGTCACCACCGCCGCCGCGGTCAGCGACACGAACGGGTCCATCGCCTCGGCGTATTTACGTGGCAGTTCGCCACCTGCCGGGAATGGCGAGCGGCGAGACCGCGGAATATGCGAATGCTCTGGTGCCCAGAGCGATTCGAAGCCGCGCTCCTCGACCGCCACGGCAAGTTTGGTGGCGCTGACCGCATAATCAGTAAAGAACATGGCCGCTGCGAAATCCACGACGCCTCCTTCCTGCCCCGTTCGTGGGGCGTGTTCATGGCCGAATTGGTGGGCGAACCCGATCGCCACGCAAGAGCGCCAGTCAGCGGGCGCAACCCTGCCTGCCTCCTTGTCGTGCCGCGGCCCAACACCGCGATGAACGCAACGCCACCGCGACGGCGCGATGGTCCGTCAGTCGATTTCCACGGCAGACAGCGGCGCATGCTGTCGTGTACCGTACACGTCGACGCCGCCCGGATCATCGACCTTGGTCCGTCGCGCGAGCACGATCTTCATGGCGCGCCCGACAGGGTAGTGGATCACTGTCACCGCTTCCGGCGCGACCCGATACAGCGCCGCGATCCTGTTCGGTCCCAGTGCCGACGAGTGCGCCACGCGCTGATAATCCGCATCGGTTGCGAACGTCATGTCCAGCGTCACCCGGTCGGGTCCGGCATTTTCGCTGCGAATTACCTGTGCGATGTCAGCGAGCAACATGGCGCTACTCCGCGGCGTGTGCCCGCGCCGCTGGTGCAATGACCGCGAGCGACTGCGCCAGATCGTCCTTGATATCGTCGGGATCTTCCAGTCCGATCGATACCCGGATCACCCCATCGGTGATGCCAAGTTTGGCGCGTTCCTCGGCGCCGATACGCATGTGCGTGGTGGTGGCCGGATGCGTTGCCAGCGATTTCGAATCGCCCAGGTTGTTGGAAACGGCGATCAGTCCGAATGCGTTCATCACGGCGAAGGCCGCGTCCTTGCCGCCGGCAACTTCGAAGGTGACGACCGTTCCGCCTGCCTGCATCTGCCGCATTGCCAGCGCACGCTGCGGATGATCGGCGCGGGACGGATACCAGACGCGCGTCACGGCTGGTTGGGCTGCGAGGAAATCGGCGATCGAGGCAGCGGCGCGGCAGCATGCATCGACACGCAGGCCCAGCGTTTCCAGTCCCTTCAGCAGCACCCAGGCGGTGAACGGAGACATCGCCGGGCCGGTGTTGCGAATGAACGGCTGGAGGGTGTCAGTGATCCACTTGCGATTGCTCAGCACCGCGCCGCCGAGCACGCGACCCTGGCCGTCGATGTGCTTGGTGCAGGAATACACCACGACATCGGCGCCCATCTGCAATGGCTGTTGCAGCAGGGGTGTGGCGAAAACGTTGTCCACGACGACGATTGCGCCGGCCTGGTGCGCGAGGTCCGCGACCGCGGGCAGATCGACGATCTCCAGCATCGGGTTCGACGGCGTTTCCAGCAGCACGAGATTGGCCGGCGTGGCCAACGCGGCGCGCCACTGATCGAGGTTGCCGCCATCGACGAACTCGGTGCGGATGCCGAATTTGGGCAGCAATGTCGAGACGATCCAATGGCAGGAACCGAACAAGGCGCGGGAGGCGACCACGCGGTCGCCGGCCTTCAGATGCGCGAGCAATGCCGCGTTGACGGCGGCCATGCCGGTTGCGGTGGTGCGGCAGGCTTCGGCGCCCTCGATCAGGCACAGGCGCTCTTCCAGCATGCTGAGCGTGGGATTGGCGAAGCGCGAATATTGGTAATGATCGACCGTGCCGGCGAAGGTGGCTTCGGCTTGCTCCGCGTTGTCGTAGACGTAGCCCGAGGTGAGATAGAGCGCCTCGGCGGTCTCGCCGTGCTGGCTGCGGGTGATGCCGCCATGGACCAGCCTGGTGGCGGGGCGAAAGCGGTTGAGGTCGGTGGTCATGGACTGCGGGCCTTCCCTAATCGTGTGGCCCGACCGTAGAGCAGCGATCGCAGGGTATCCGAATCGACCGCTGGCCTCTTTAGCGCGCTTATTTTACCTCGCCGCAAGCCGGCCGGACAAATCGCGAGGGCGGGCAGGTCCCGTGCCAGGACAATCCCACGTGTTCGACCATGGTCGATATCTCGGGGGCGGTCAACTGCCGGCCGTATCGTTCGTGCTCCATCAGATTTTACAAGTAATATCGCAGCCTGATCAAAACGATAATGTCGCCTGCGGTTAGAACAATTTCGATAGCCATAGTACATGTGTCAGAATTCGCGAAAGGGTGACTTGCAAGCGCCAATAACTCACGAGATATCACCCATCGGCGACGGCTCGGAAGTCTGGCTTTCGCAACAGCGCGGCTTCATGCCGGATCGCTTACGTCTGCATTCACCTAACAAAATCACAAGATCGAGGGACCACCCATGGCGTCGGTCACGCTTGCGGGCGCGGACGGCACGACTGTTACGCTCCAGTTCTCTTCTGGTGCGAACCTGCTGGTCGGCCAGGCGCTGGCCGCCGCCATCACTGCCGCTGTCGATAGCGGCGCGATGGCGAGTTATTCCAGCAAATCCGGGCTGCCGCCTCTGCTGCCGCCCGGCACCGTCGGCGAGTTCGTGCAGTACTCCTCCGGCCCGACGGCGTTGCCGCGTGGCTATAACGCCGCGGTGAACGCTGCGAGCAATTCAACTATCGTGGGCGCCGGCGGCAATGATGAATCGGTTTTGTCGGGGACTGGCGGACTGACGTTCCTTGCCACCGGTGGTTCGGGCAGCGTGGTGGCCGGCGGCGGCGCCAACGTGGTGTTGATACCGGTCGGCGATAACGGCAACTGGCTGGTGGCGACCGGTAACGGCAATGATACCATCGTCGCGACGGGCGGCGGCCGCGATACCATCGAACCCGGCCCCGGAAGCAATCTGATCACCGTCGGCGGAGGCGGCGACTCGATTGTCCTGACAGGTCATGACAGTGTCACAGCCACTGACGGCCAGGACACGATCGATGCGACCGGTGCGAAATCCGCGCTGATCCTCGGCGGCAGCGCCGCGATCACGTTCCTGGGCGGCGCCGGGCCGGCAACGGTGTTCGGCGGCAGCGGCAAAGCCACCGTGGCCGGCGGTTCTGGCGCACTGCTGGCGTATGGCGGCAGCGGGGGCAACAACTCTTTACTGGGTGGCACAGGTCGCGCCACCCTGTTTGGCAGCGGGACCGGCGATCAGCTTGTTGGCCAAGGCAGCAAGCCGCAGGACCTGGTCGCAGGCAGCGGCAATGAAACTCTCTCAGCCGCCGGCAGCGCCGGCGTGGACACGCTGCAGGCCGGCTCGGGCCATGATCTGATAATCGGTGGCAGCGGCAACGATACCTTCATCGCAGGCATCGGCTCTGCCACGTTGCAGGCCGGCAGCAAGGTCGACACGTTCACATTCATCGATGGCCAGGCCGGTGGCCACGATACGATCATCGGCTTCGGCGGAATGGATAAAGTGGTTTTGCAGGGCTACGGATCAAACGCAATGGCAAATGCATTGGCGACGCAGGTCGATTTGGGTGGCAGCTCTACGATTACGCTGCCGGACAACACAGTGGTGACCTTCGTTGGTGTCGGCCACGTGACCTAGAGCGAGTTCGCCGGCCGGCCGGGGCCGTGCTGACGGGCCGTGACACGTTCGGTGCCGCTGGGCTGGTGGATGCCTGGCCCGGCCGGGATGTGTCGTGGGGAAGCCGATTGCCTGTGCGGCTGCTGCTGCCTACAATGGCTGCCAGCCGCGGGTGTAGTTCAATGGTAGAACGGCAGCTTCCCAAGCTGCATACGAGGGTTCGATTCCCTTCACCCGCTCCAATGTGCCCCGATCAGCATTTGGCAAATGGCGCATGCCGCGCCGCGGACCTTGCTCACACCACCAGGTTCTTCGGCACATCGCGAAACGGCCGGTCATTGTCGGTGCGCGGCTCCTTCGGCATCCCCAGCACCCGCTCGGAGATGATGTTGCGCTGGATCTCGTCCGTGCCGCCGGCAATCGAACCCGCGGGCACGCTGACAAGTATCTCCGCGATCAGCCCATCCATCGGCCCATCCGTTCCCGACAGCATCGCGTCCGCGCCGGAAATCAGCGTATGCACCCGTGCCGCGGCCCGTGCCACGTGACTTGAAATCAACTTGCCCAGCGATCCCTCCGGACCTTGCGGCCGGCCCTGCATCTGCGCTGCCCGCGCCCGCCGCGCGGTCCATTCCGCGGTCTTCGACAGGCACAGCAGTTTCGCGATCTCCTGGCGCACCACGGGATCGTCGAATTTTCCCATCTCCCGCGCCCGCCGCACGATCAGATCCACCCGCCCGGCGCGTTGCGGATACCACTTGTACGGCTCCATGACGGTGGCGGTCTCCGCGCGTTCCTCGTCATAGACCCGGCCCTTGCCTTCCGTCGGCCGGCCCCAGCGGGCGATGCCGTCGGCGCCGCGCCGCTCATGCATCAAGGTCGTTGTCGCCACCGCCCAGCCGCGGCCCACTTCGCTCACCAGATTCTCCGGCGGCACTTCGGCATCGGTGAAGAATACCTGGTTGAACGACGCATGGCCGTTCATCTGCCGCAGCGGGTGGACGGTGACGCCCGGCTGACGAATGTCGAGCACGAAATACGACAGTCCCTGATGCTTCGGCTTGTCCCAATCGGTGCGGGCAAGCAGCAGGCCCCAATCGGCGTGATGCGCTGATGTGGTCCACACCTTCTGGCCGTTGATCACCCAGCGGTTGCCCTTGAATTCCGCGCGCGTCATGGCGCCGGCCAGATCCGAGCCGGAGCCGGGCTCGGAAAACAATTGGCACCAGGTGTCCTCGCCGGTCAGGCTGCGGCGCAGGAAGCGGTCCTTCTGCGCGTCGGACCCGTGCACGAGCAGCGTCGCCGCCGCGAGCCGGCGGATGCCGGTCTTGGCCACGCCGACGGCACCGACCCGCTGCATCTCCTCCTCGACGACGATTTCCAGCGCCATCGGCAATTCGCGGCCGAACCAGGCCTTCGGCCAGCTCGGGACGCCCCAGCCGGAATCGATCAGCCTGTTGCGCCATTCCACCAGGCCGAGTTCGGGGTTCCAGTTCGCCTCCAGCCAGGCACGCACCTCGGCGCGGACGGAGGTTTCATTAGCTTCGGTCATCGCTCGCTCTCCGTCCTATTCATTCGTTCCATACTCGTATCATCATCTCGCGATGATACGTGGCATCGCCCAGAAACACTTCCGAGCTCTTCGCCCGCTTGAACCACAGATGCGTGTCATTGTCCCAGGTGAAGCCGATGCCGCCATGAATTTGAATCGTGTGGATCGCGGTCTGCAGATACGCCTCCGACGCGGTCGCCTTCGCCAATGACGCCAGGGAGGCGAGATCCGCATCGCTCTCCGCCGCGGCCGACGCAGCGGCATAGGCGGCGGACTTCGCCAGTTCCACATCCACCAGCATGTCGGCCTGCTTGTGCTTCATCGACTGGAACGAGGCGATGGCACGGCCGAACTGCACGCGGAGGTTGGCGTAATCCAGCGCCGACTGCCGCAGCTTCTCTGCCCCGCCCACCATCTCGTTCGCGAGCCCCACGGCGGCCAGCGTCATCGTGCGGGCAAACGGTGCGGCGGCGGCGCCTTCCTCGCCCAGCAACGCGGCCTCGGCATCGTGGAACGTGAGCTGTGCCAGCTTGCGCGTGGGATCGAGCACGGTCAGCGCCCGCCGCGTCACGCCGGGCGCACCGGCGGGGATGGTAAGGAACGACAGCCCGTCATCGCCTGCCGAACCCGGGCGCCGTGCCAGCACCACGAGCAAGTCCGCGGTATGTCCGTCGAGCACGAAGCTCTTCACGCCATTCAACCGGAAGCCGCTGCCCACGGGTGTCGCGGTCGTTGCCACCCCGGCCGCGTCCCAGCGCCCGTTTGGTTCGGTAAACGCCAGCGTGGCGATCGTCTCGCCGGCGGCGATGTCGGGGAGCAAGGCGCGTTTCTGCGCTTCGGTGCCGGCGTTCAGGATCGCGGTGGCGGCCAGCACGGTCGAGGCGAAATAGGGGGCGCACAGCAAGGCGCGGCCCATCTCCTCCAGCACGATGCCAAGTTCGACCGGCCCGAAGCCCTGGCCGCCATAGGCTTCCGGAATGTGCACGGCAGAGAGGCCGAGGGTTTCGTTCAGCGCGCGCCAGGCGGCGCGGTCCCAGCCGGCTTCGGTCTGCATCAGCCGGCGTACCACCTGGGGCGGCGATTTCTCCTCCAGAAACCGCCGCAGGACCGAGCGGAATTCGTCTTGCTCCGCGGTGAAGCTGAACTGCATGCGGCTCCCTCCCGTTTGCCCGCCATCCGTCGCGCCCAGGGCAGTCGGCGCGGAGCAAGGCGGACGTGGGCAGGATGCGTCGCCGGCGCGGCTGCTGCAATGACGGGGAGGTTACTGGGGCGGGGACAGCTGGGTCTTCGCCGCGGCCAGGATCGCTTCCGCGAGGTCCGGACTGTCCGCCAGCCGTGCCAGCACCACCGCGCCCACCATCGTCGACAGGGCACCGAGCGCTGCCGCCTCGCCGCCTTGCTGGCAGCGTTGCAGCGCCTGCGCCATCACGCGCACGGAACCGGCAATCGCCGGCAGCGCTTCGGCACGCCGGGCGACCTCCGGCCCTAGCGTCGTCAGCACGCATCCGCCTTCCGCATTGGCGACATGCAAGGGGTCCAGATACGCATCGACAATCCGGTTGAGCGCATCCCGCGGCGGCCCTGCTTCGCTGATATGCTCCCACCGTGCGGCAGAGCGCGCCAGGGAAGCGGCGGCCACCTCCGCGACCAGCGCCTCCTTGGAGGGGAAATGCCCGTAGAACCCGCCATGCGTCAGCCCGGCGGCGTGCATCACGGCGTCCACGCCCACCGCGTCGATGCCGTGCCGGCGGAACAAGCGTCCCGCTGCCTCGACGATGCGCTGCCGTGTCTCCGCTTTTTGCCCTCGCGTGCCACGCATCCGGTGCATGCCTCCAACGCATGACGAGCGTCATTTATTTGCTTGCGTCATCATATGACGCCCGTCATGGTGAACGCAATCCAAGATCGCGAGGAGCCCCCGCCGATGTCCCCCGCGCAACGCTTTGCCCGATTGTTCTCGGGGCGGATCCACTATGCGTGGATTGTCGCCGCCATCAGTTTCACCGTGATCCTGATCGGCGTCGGCGTGCGCGCCGCACCCAGCGTGTTGCTGGTCCCGCTGGAGCAAAGCTTCGGCTGGTCCGCCGATACCATCTCGGGGGCGGTGTCGCTGAACATCCTGCTGCTGGGGCTGACCGGTCCGTTCGCCGTGGCGACGATGCAGACCTTCGGCCTCCGCCGCACGATGATCGCGGCACTGCTGCTGCTGGTGGTGGGTTCCGGCGGCAGCGCCCTGGTGCGCCATCCGTGGCAGCTTTACCTCACCTGGGGGCTGCTTGTCGGGCTCGGTGCCGGGGCCACCGGCTTCGGCATCATCGCCATCATCGCCAACCGCTGGTTCGTCGCCCGCCGCGGCCTGGTGACCGGATTGCTCACCGCCAGCAATGCCAGCGGCCAACTCGTGTTCCTGCCGGCGCTGGCGGCACTCGCGACCAACGTGGGCTGGGTCAGCGTGCCGATCGCGGTGTCGCTGCTGGTCGCCGCGATGGTGCCGCTGGTCTGGCTGCTGCTGGCGGAGAGCCCGGGTGTGGTCGGCCTGGGCCCGTACGGCGCGTCGGCGGAACCGCCGACCCTGCCCACCTCGGGCAACCCGTTCCGCGTCGCATTCGGCGGCCTCGCGCGCGGCGCCCGGTCGGTGGATTTCTGGCTGCTTGCCGGCAGCTTCGCGGTGTGCGGCTTCTCCACCTACGGGCTGATCGGCACGCACATGATCGCCTATTGCATGGATCACGGCATCCCGGAGGTCACCGCCGCCGGCCTGATGGCCTCGCTGGGCGTGTTCGACTTGTTCGGCACGATTTGCTCCGGCTGGCTGACCGACCGCTACAATCCGCGCGTCCTGTTGTTCTGGTATTACAGCCTGCGCGGCCTGTCGTTGCTGGTGCTGCCGTTCAGCCAGTTCGACTTGTTCGATCTGTCGATCTTCGCCCTGTTCTATGGGCTGGACTGGGTCGCCACGGTGCCGCCGACGATCACGCTGGCCAACACCGTGTTCGGCCGCAAGGACGGGCCGGTGATCGTGTCGTGGATCTTCTGCGCGCATCAGGTCGGCGGATCGCTGGCCGCGATCGCGGCGGGCGCGGTGCGCGATGCCACCGGCAGCTACATGCTGGCGTTCCTGGCAAGCGGAGCGGCGTGCCTGCTTGCCTCGCTGCTGGTGTTGCGGATTTCGCGGCGGCCGGCGCTGGCGGCGGCGGGGTAGCGGCAGGCCGATCCGCCCGGCGTCGCTGCCCTGCCCCGGGGTGGGATAGGTCCGGAATTGCGGCGGGGTTTTTTGCCGGTGGCACGATCGGCGACGCGTGTAGTACACACGCCCTGATGTGAATTCGCCGGACCTGACGGATCGTGTAGGGTACCGAATGATGGGAAACGTTCTGGGTACCGAATGATGCGGCAAGTTTCATTCCTGCTCGGGCTCTCGCTCTGCGCGGCCAGTTGTTTGGCGACCGCGCATGCGGCCATTCGGTGCGACGACCTTCGGCCGCTGCCGCCGCAAAACACCGACCAGACCTATACCGGCAAGCTGAATGCTGCCGTCGATGGCTGGTTCGCCAAAATTGCCAAGGTCGGCGGCGGTGCGGAAGGGACATATCGGGACGTGTCCCACTACGTCCTGCCGGAGTTTCCGCAGGCAGACAGGCTCTACGTCTGGGAGCGCGTCATCTATTTGAAATGCGAGCTGATCGCAGATTCGCAGGATCTTTCGACCAACGAAAAGCTGCATGCGGTGGACCAGCTCGCAACCGAATTCAATTCGTCGCCGCCGCCGACGTCCGCGCCGCCGTCCAATCGCATCGACAATAACGGAAACAACAACACGATCATCCAAGGGAACGGCAATACCGTTGGCAAGCCATGACCGGCAGGCGATTGCTCTCCTCCGCGGCGTTACTGGTGGTCTTGTTCGCGCACGGCGTTGCCAACGCCGACGGGAATTCCGTCAACAATACCGGCAGTTGCGACGCCATCACCCAGGGCAACGGAAATACCGTGACGGTGATCTGCAGCGACCCGGTTCCGTCCTATCCGCCGGAGCCGCGCTACGCCCATGTCTGGCAATCCCCCGATCTCGGGATCGGCATAGAGCAAGACGGCAAGTGGGTTCCGCTGTACACTACTCCGGACGACAAGAAGCTCATCGTCGACCTCGCGCCGAAGCCGTTCATTGTCTGGGTGCCGGACGACCACTGGACCGATCCGGGCAGCGACCTTCCCGCGTTGCAGATTTCGATCTCATGGGACGCCACCGAATTCGACAAGCCGTCGAGCCATTTGTTCCAGTCGGGAACGGGATTCGCGGACACGCTGCGCGGCAGCGGCTGGCTCATCCTGGCCGATCCGAACGATGATTTTCCCGGCCACAACTACATCATCGACCATCGCTTCAACCAGAAGATGAAGGGATGGCGTGGATTCTTTGTGTCGATGATCGGCCTGCCCCGGGTCGATCGGAACATGATCAGCGCGGGCGAGGTGGGGTACGCCGTGTTCATGATGCACGAGGAGGACGGACGCAACATTCGCGGCGTCACCCACGTGCCGATCCCGATCGACGAGGCGCCGCGCGACAACATGGAGCTGGTGTTCGGCCACGCGCCCTGAGGGCGCCCGGCGCGGCAGAGCAAAACCGCGGCAGAGCAAAACCGCGGCAGAACGGAACCAGGGAACCGGACATCCTTCCCGGCGCAGGGATGCGTGCTTATGGCGGCGGCCGGCTCTAGGTTCGCCGCCATGTCCTCGCGCGTGACAATCATCGGATACGGCAATCCGCTGCGTGGCGACGACGGGGCGGGGCAGCGCGTGGCGCTGGAACTGGCGCGTCGCAGGCTCGCGGATTGCGAAGTCGTCACCTGCCATCAATTGACGCCCGAACTCGCGGAAACCCTGGCTGCAACCGACCTCGCGGTGTTCATCGACGCCAGGGCCGGTGCCGTGCCGGGCAGCGTCAACGTGGCACCGATCACCGCGGCAGCGTCATGCGGGAACCTGGGGCACCATATCGAGCCCGGCGCATTGCTGACCATGGCTCAGTTGTACGGCCGGCCGCCCGCGGCGGTCCTGGTCACGCTCGGCGCCGCGTCGTTCGGGCCGGGGGAAGGTCTGTCGCCGGCCGTCACCGCCGCGCTGCCGCAACTCGTTGCCACCGTCGCCGGCCTGATCGATGCCCACCGTCAGGCGCGCACGGTATCCAGCACTGTCCCGCCGGCATCCACCAATTGAAGCTCCAGGTCGTATTGTCCGGCCGCATGCGTGGAGCAACTCAGGCACGGGTCGTAGGCACGCAGCACCGCCTGCACGCGATTGAGCATGCCGTCCTCGATCTCCTTGCCGTCGATGTAATGCCGCGCGACCTGATTGATGCTGTGGCCGATCGGCAGGTTGTTGTGCCCGGTTGCGATAATGAGATTGGCCCAGACGATCGCGCCGTCCTCGTTCACCTTGTAATGGTGCGTCAGCACGCCGCGCGGCGCTTCCGCCATGCCGACGCCCTCCAGTGCATTCACCCCGGCATGGGCGCGGACGTGGCGGGTCAGGATGGCGTCGTCGCTCAGCAGCGTTTCCATCTTCTCGATGCAATATAGAATCTCGATCAGCCGCGCGTAGTGGTAGTGAAACGTGCTCTGCACCGGTTTGCCGAAGCGCTGGTGGTATTCGTTGAATTCCGCGTCCGCCGCCGGGGTGCCGCAGCGGGCGGCCACATTCAGCCGCGCGAGCGGTCCGACGCGATAGACGCCTTGCGGGTAGCCGACCGGCTTGAAATAGGGTGCCTTCATGAAGGAATGCGCCACCGTGGCTTCGCCGATATAGCGCCCATAATCCTCGGCCGGCATATGATCGACGACAATCGCGCCGTTGGCATCGACAAAACGCAGGCCGCCTTCATAAAGCTGCAAGGCGCCGCCGGCGTCGACCATTCCGGCATGCATGGTCGGCATGGTGCCGAACACTCTGGTTTCCTCGTCGAACGCGCCGACCAGCCCTTTGAACAAATCCAGCGTCTTGTGTGCAATCGCCTTCGCATCCGGCAGCGCGGCGAGGATGCGGTCGCGGCCGGCGGCCTGCAGCGGCGCGTTGACGCCGCCCGGAACGATCCACGAGGGGTGGATCCGCTCCCCGGCCAAAATCGCGATCACCTGCTGGCCGAACCGGCGCAGGGCGATGCCGTCCTTGGCGATCTGCGGATGATCCTCGATCACGCCGATCAGGTTGCGGCGCGCCGGATCGGAATCGAAGCCGAGCAAAAGATCGGGCGCCGAGAGATGAAAGAAGCTCAGCGCGTGCGACTGGATCACCTGGCCGCAATGCATGATCTCGCGCAGGTTCACCGCGGCCGGCGGGATGCGCACGCCCATGATCGCCTCGCACGCCTTGGCCGAGGTGAGCAAGTGGCTGATGGGGCAGATGCCGCAGATGCGCGCGGTTATCGACGGCATTTCATAGAACGGCCGGCCTTCGGTGAATTTCTCGAAGCCACGCAGTTGGGTCACGTGAAACTGCGTGTCGGCGACCTGGCCCTGATCGTCGAGCTGGATGGTGATCTTCGCGTGTCCCTCGATGCGCGTGACGGGGTCGATGACGATCGTTCGCATGGCGGACTCCTCAGCCGAAACGCGTCCTGGAGCGCAAATCGGGGATGCGCCCCGCGAGCAACTCGTTGAGGACAAATTCGATCGTGGCGGCCGACGGCGGACAGCCCGGCACATGCAGGTCGATTTTCACCACGTCGTGCAGCGGCACCGCGTGCTTGAGCAATATCGGTAAGGCCGGCGCGGCGGGGATTGCCTTGTCGGTGTCGGCGCCCTCGATATAGATTTGCTCCATGATCGAGCGGACCGGCAGTGAATTGCGTGCCCCCGTGATATTGGCGGTCACAGCGCAGTCCCCCAGGGCGACCAGGAAGCGTGTTTGCTCGCGGACCAGCCGCAGCTTCTCCACGTCCTCCTCGGTGCCCACCGCGCCCTCGACCAGCGCGACATCCACGTTCTCGGGGTACTCGCGCGCATCGACCAGCGGGCTGTAGACCAGGTCCACCCGCTGCGAGATCGTCACCAGCGCCTCGTCGAGATCCAGCAACGACATGTGGCAGCCAGAGCAACCATCCAGCCACATGGTGGCGAGACGCTTCTTCTTCATGCGCCGGCCTTTCGCTGCGCAGAGAGCAATTTGATAAAGCTGCTCCGCTTGGTCATTTCCTCGACGCCGCTGCCCTTCTCGACCAGCGCGCCGGTCGGGCACACCTGCACGCACTTGCCGCAATTGGTGCACGACGATGCTTCGCCCCATGGACGGTTGAGTTCGGCCACCAGCATCGAGTTGATGCCGCGCGCAGAAATGTCCCAGACATGGGCGCCTTCGATCTCAGCGCAGACGCGCACGCAGCGCGAGCATAGAATGCAGCGGTTGTGATCCAGCACGAAGCGCGGATGCGATGCATCCACCGGCAGGCGCGGAAAGTTATACGGCCGGTTGACATGCGTCAGCCCAAGCTGCTGTGCCAGCACCTGCAATTCACAATGGCCGTTGGAGACGCAGACGGCGCAGATATGGTTGCGCTCGACAAACAGCAGCTCCAGCGCCATCAGCCGGTTATGCGCAAGAGCTTCGGAATTGGTGCTGACCGACATGCCGTCCTGCACCGGTGTGGTGCAGGCCGGCAACAGGCGGTTGGCGCCGGCGATCTCCACCAGGCACATCCGGCAGGAACCGGGAGCGGTGAGCCCATCGAGGTAGCACAGCGCGGGAATCGAATGTCCGTTCGCCTGCGCCACCTGGAAGATGGTTTCTCCCTCCGCGGCGGTGCACAGCTTGCTGTCGATGCGGAGGGAAACTTTCTGCGCCACGTTTTGCTCCTTAACGGCGGGAGAAGGCGGTGGTTTCGCGGATGTCGCAGCGCAGGCAGCGGGCTGCTTCTTCATGCGCTTCATCGGGCAGCAGGGCGGCCGCGGCCTCGGTAAAGGTTTTCGCGCGTGAGGCAGCGGGCAGGAAATGCGCGTTGTGGCGGTGACAGGGACTGGGCTGCGGTGGCGCATGGCTGATGTCGAACAGCGGCACGATGGTGCTGATGTGGCCCGGCCCACCGAGATGGTGATCGATATTGCGCGCCGCGGCCTTGCCCCAGCGCATGGCGGTGGTGACGTTCGCCGCGCCGGTGACGAAATCGCCGCCGGCGAACACTCCGTCACGGCTGGTGGTGAGTTCGTAGCGGTCCACCTCGAGCCAGCCGCCGTTCGCGGTAACGAGGCCGGTTTCCTTGCAGAACGCGGTATCGATGCTTTCGCCCACCGCGAGCACGACGGAGTTGCAGCTCACGGTCAGGATTTCGCCGGTATCGATCGGCCGCCTTCGCCCCGAGGCGTCGAACGCGCCGAGCCGCGTCTTGCTCACTTCGATTGCCTTGACGGCGCTATGCTCACCGACGATGCGATATGGCGCGGCGAGGAAGATGAAGCGCACGCCTTCCGCTTCCGCGGCCTCCACCTCTTCCTGGATGGCGGGCATGTCCTTGCGTTCCCGCCGGTAGATCACCGTGGCCACGGCGCCGCGCCGCAGCACGGTGCGCGCGCAGTCGATCGCGGAATTGCCGCCACCGATGATGACGACACGCTGGCGGAGTTCGATCGGCTGGCCACGCGCCTCGGCTTCCAGGAAATGCAGCGCCCCGAGCACACCGCCGAGTTCGCTGCCGGTGATGCGCGCATTGGTCTCCTTCCAGGTGCCGAGCGAGAGGAACACGGCATCGAACCTGGCTTCGAGATCGGCCAGCGACTGGTCGGTGCCGATATGAGTGTTCTGCGTGAAGGTGACGCCGAGGCGGCGGATCAGTTCGACTTCGCGGTCGAGTACCTCGCGTGGCAGGCGATACGCCGGCAGGGCGAAGCGCAACATGCCGCCCGGCTCGCCGTGCATGTCGAACACGGTGATGTCGTGGCCCATGATTGCCAGATAGAACGCCGCGGTCAGCCCGGCGGGTCCCGCGCCGACGATCGCCGCATGCTTGCCGGACGGCGGCTGACGCCTGGCGACGATGCGCGCCGCCATCGCGTCGAACCTGTCCGACATCAGCACGGTGTCGGCGATCACGCGATGCACTTCGCGCATGTTGACCGGTTCGTCGACCGCCTGGCGGCGGCAGCGATGTTCGCAGGGATGCTGGCACACCCGCCCCGTGCTGGCCGGAAGCGGATTGTCCATGATCACGGATTCAAACGCGTCCTCGATTCTATTTTCCTTATAAAGCTGCAAAAACCTCGGAATATTCATATGAATCGGGCAAGAGTTCTCGCACGGCGCCACCGCCAGTTCCTGGCAGACGCCGGCGCGGCAGCGTTTGGCGCGGATGTGGTCTTCGAATTCGTGGCGGAAATGCCGCAGCGCGGTGAGCACGGAATTGGGCGCCGACTGGCCCAGGCCGCACAGCGAGGTGTCGCGAATCATGCGGCTGAGTTCGTCGAGTTCCGCCAGGTCCTCCTCGCGGCCGTGGCCCTTGGTGATGCGCGTCAACGTACGCAGCGCCTTGTCCAGACCGACACGGCAGGGCGTGCATTTGCCGCATGATTCGGCGCGGGTGAATTCGATGAAGTAGCGGGCGACGTCGACCATGCAGTTGTCGTCGTCCATCACCACCATGCCGCCGGAACCCATGATGGAGCCGAGTTGGCCCAGCGCCTCGAAATCGACCGGCGTGTGGAGCATGTCGTGCGGGATGCAGCCGCCCGACGGCCCGCCGGTCTGCACCGCCTTGACCGTGCGTCCCGCCGGGGCGCCGCCGCCCGCGTCATAGACGAATTTGCTGAGCGGCGTGCCGAGCGGCATTTCCACCAGGCCGGTGTTCTGCACCTTGCCGACCAGCGAGAACACCTTGGTTCCCGGGCTGGCGTCGCTGCCGATGGCGGTGAACCATTCCGGTCCCTTGGCGAGGATCGGCGGAATGTTGAACCAGGTCTCGACGTTGTTGATGTTGGTCGGCCTGCCGAACAATCCGCGCTGCGCCGGATAGGGCGGGCGTGGCCGTGCCCGCCCGGACATGCCCTCGAGCGAGGCGATCAGCGCGGTCTCCTCGCCGCATACGAAGGCGCCGGCGCCCTCGGCCACCGCAATGTCGAAGTTGAAGCCGGAGCCGAGGATGTTGGTGCCGATCACGCCATAGCTGCGCGCCTGGTCGAGCGCGACGTTCAGCCGGTGCACCGCGAGCGGATACTCGGCCCGGACATAGATGATGCCCTGGGTGGCGCCGGTGACGTAGCCGCCGATCGCCATACCTTCGAGCAAGGAGTGGGGGTCGCTCTCGAGCTCGTTGCGGTTCATATAGGCGCCGGGGTCGCCTTCGTCGGCATTGCAGATCAGGAACTTCTCCGGACCCGGCGCCTTGCGCAGATATTCGAATTTCAATCCGGTGGAGAAACCTGCCCCGCCGCGCCCGCGCAGGCGTGCCTGCTTCAACCGCTCATTCGCGGCCTGCGGGGCAGCCTCCCGCAGCGTGTCGAACAAGACCCGGTAGCCGCCGATGCCGATATATTCCTCGATCTCGGTCGGGTTGATCAGGCCGCAGTTTCGCAGGACGATTTTTTTCTGGCCGGCGAAGAACGGCACTTCGTTCCATGCCGGCAGGTCGGGCCGGCCGACGCCGTAATCGAGTTCCGCGGTGATGTGATCCCAATGCTCTATCTTGCAGAGCACTAACGAGGCGGGGACCGTCCTGGCGGCGAGGGCATCGAGGATTTCGGCGACCTGATCCTGGCGCACGCGCCGCAGCATGATGAGCGGCTGGCCGGGGCGCCAGACATTGACCAGCGGCTCCTCGGCGCAGAAGCCGAAGCAGCCCGTCTGTACCAGGTCGATGTCGAGGCCGCGCTTGCCGATGGCATCGGCGAAGGCATGGTAGACACCTTCCGCACCGTTGCCCGAACCGCACGTGCCCATGCCGACCGCGATGCGTGGCCGCGACGGCATCAGCCTGGCGAAGCCTGCCGCCCGCACGGCATCCAGCGTCGCGGCGTCCTTGATCGCCGTCATGCCAGGGGCTTCCGGTCGATCGTTTCCAGCTCTCGCAGCAAGGTTTGTTCGTTCATGTGGCCGAATATCGCGTTGTTGATTTCGATGACCGGGGCGAGCGCGCATTGTCCGAAGCACGCGACGACGCGCAGTGTGGCGACACCATCGGATGTCGATACCGACAATTGCTCGGCTTCGGCATCGGGCGCCGACTGGACGCCGAATTTCATCAACAGGTTCTCGAACAAATCGCGTGAGCCACGGGTGTGGCAGGCGGTGCCGCGGCAGACGGAGATGACGTTGCGGCCCTGCGGCACGAGATTGAACAATGCATAGAAGGTGGCCACGCTGTAGATGCGCGACAGCGGGATGCCGGTTTGCTCGGCGATAAAGTTCAGCGTTTCCAGGGGAAGGTATTTGCGGGGATGATGGTTCTGCACCTGTTGCAGGATCGCCAGCAATGCGCCGGGGCGGCCCACGTGGTGATGGAGCACTGAATTGATGAAGTCGCGGTCGGGTCCGGTTGCTGCGTGGGACATCGGCTTGCTCGCTCGCTCAGGACCAGTTGGCGTAGACATCGAGCGTCTGGAGCCTGGTTTCCGCCAGACGCCGCGCGAACACCTGGCCGAGTGCCTGCATGACGCGGTAGCCGAGGCGATGTTCGCGCTCGCACAGCACCAGGAATTCATCGGCATCGATGGCGAGAGCCTCGACGTCGTTCATCGCCATGGCGTCGTAACGCCACTGTCGCGACGGGAGTAACCACGAGGCGCCGAGCAAGTCGCCGGCGGCGAGGGTGCCGATGGCGACGGGACGAGGGCCATCCTCGCTTGGTACCATGGTCTGAAGTCCGACGGCGCCTTCGGTCAGCAGGAAGAATTGTTCGGCCGCATCGCCGGCGCAAAGCAGGCGCGAGCCAGTGGCGAAGCGGGCAAGGCGGGTGATCGGGTGGATGAGGTCGAGCCAGCCAGGATCGAACGCAGTGAATATTGGCTGCTGCGCGAGCAAGCGCCGGATCCTGTCCATGCGATCCTCCGGTGGGTCGTGTCGAGGATCACTAGAGGACAGGGGTTAACCGCTGGTTAACGGTCAACGCCGCGCATGCACAAATCCAACCCGCGCGGTGTGCCTATCCGGTTAGCGCAGGCAGGCATGGCCGGGACATGGCAAGGCATGCCCGCGGGCCGCATGCAGCGGCACGTCCCGCGGACCCTCCCTGCGGTGACCGGATGCCCTCCCTGCGCTGACCGGATAAGGGCCGAGCGCGTTCCGGTCCTGGCCCCGGTCGGGACGAACGGCCGGCGGCAGCGCAGCCGGGCCGTGCCCGGGCGACGGGCTACTGCGCGGCTGCCCGCATCGGGACGTTGGCCTTGAGGAACCGCCGCACCCGATCGATCGTGCGCTGCTTCAATTCCGCCGGTTCCTTCCACGGATACACCGTGATCTCGGCATTGGGCGCCAGCGAGGCGACGTCGATCGAAGTTTGCAGCGGATGCGACGGGATATCGTCCGGCAGCACCAGCATCGGCGTCCGGCAGCTCCGGATGAAGTCGCGCGGCACGCTGTACAGGAAATCCGGTTGGACGGCGTAGAGCTCGTGCAGGTATTTCTCGATCGTCTCCATCGACACATCGGGCCGACGCTTCAGGAAGTCGGGCACCCAGTTGTCCTTGCTATGCCGGTACATCACGGCCGGGTCCTCCGGCCGAAACCCGACGGTCTGGCAGAACACCGAGGCGACCACGCGGTCGGGTGCCCGTTGCATCAGCTTGCCGGCAAAGCAGCCGCCGATGCAGTAGCCCATGTAGAAAAACTGGTGGATGCCGAGGTGGTCCATCAGCCCAAGCTGGTCGTCGGCGAAGGCGTCCCACGGGTGGTCGGCCGGCACGGGCCCGGTCGATTCGCCGCCGTTGGCGTTGCGCTGGTCCATGGTGATGCAGCGGAAGTCGTTCTTGAATGCCTCCGGGGCATTGAACACTGCGGTCTGCCAGTTGCTGACGCGGGAATTCAGGCCGCCGCCCGGGGTGACCAGAAGCGGAAAACCCGAGCCCGTTTCCTCATAGCGGATACGGACGTCGCCTCGTTGATAGAACGGCATGGCTTCTCCTCCTCGGTATTTTTGTGCTCCGCGGCGGCTGCGGCCCCGACGCGCGCCGTGCCGTGGCAGGGATCCGCCTCGCGGAGCAATTCTGTCCGGCGGGGATTTCAGCCCAGATTGGCGGGGCACTCAACCTTGCGGGCCGGGCGGCGCCTGAAGCGTCATACCGATCTGTATTGCTAATCGTCGAAATCGTCGCGGACCGCGAGGAATTTTGCTGACCTTGGATTGCTTTTCCATTCAGGCTGACCGGGCCGGACGACGCAGCCGCGCCGCACGAACAGTACGTGAGGAGGCGTACGTGCAGCGTTTGCGAAGGCTTTGAACAGGAAGCGTGCTGTATTTCGGGCATCTCCGGAGTCGGCGGGGGGCTTTTTTGGGCATATGCTCCAAGGTGACCCACGAAGCTGGCAAACGGATCGAACTCTTTGCGTGCATCAGCGTTCATCCGCGGCAGGGTGATTTTATGCTGCATGCGGTACAAGCTACCTGGGGTATGCTCGAAGACAATCGGGAGCCGCGGCGAAGAAAAATTTGCCGCAAATGAACGCCGATGAAGGCGGACGTCGTGTACCAACCCGATCCATTGCGGCTCCTGCTGACTTCGACGATCGCGCTGGGTTTGCCAGCTTTCCCGAGAATTGGTTGCGGCCACAGGCCGCGCTGGGTGCCTATCCGGTTGGCGCAGGGTCGGGCCGCCCGGCCCGCGTCGCGCTAGCCGTTGCCGCCGCCGCGGCCGGGCGCGCTCTGCAAATAGCGCTGCGTGTCGAGGTAGCCGGGATCGGAGCCGTCGCCGATCCGCGCGGCGCCGGTGCCGCCGCTGAAGCCCGGCGTATAGTAGCTTGGGTCGGAGCCGTCGCCGACATGGGCCACGCCCGATCCCACGCTGTAACCGGGCGTCCCGCCGGGCGACGGCCGGATCTGCGCATAATCGCGATCGCTGCCGCCGCGGACGGTGGCGGCACTCGCAATGCTCCACCAGCCCAGCGTGAGCGCAATCGCGGCCGCCACGGGAACAATCGCTGGCTTCATCGCACCTTCTCCCCTCTGGCCGGCGTCGTGAGGACGGACGGCTTTGTTCAGGCGCAGCCCAAACTGGGGAGGAAACCGGGTAAAACATCCCCCGGCAGCGCAGAGCATTGCTGCGTACGCGGCATCCGCGCGGGACAGGCCAGCCCGCTACGAGCCGCCGGTCGCCAGCGCCGCTGCCGCGCGAATGGCCGACGAGGACGTGTCAAAGCGGAAGCGGTGCTCTGGAATTTCGCGGAAAAGGTCGGCATAGCGAGGTGGCACCGCGATGTCCGGCAAGGCGCGCACCCGTCCCGTCGGATCGATCCGCACGGCCACCAGAAAGCTTGCGCCGGAACCCGCGATTTCCTCCAGCGCGCCATGCATGCGGTCCGCGTCGCCGCCGTAATATTGCAGGGCAAACAGCCGCTCCGCCGTGTCCGCGCCGATCAGGAACGTGGTCCCTGGAAACAGGCGCGCCTTTTCCAGGAAGGTGGGCGCGCGGGTGAGTTCGACCGTCGACCGCCAGGAGAATTGCCGCAGCCGCTGTCTCACGGTTTCGCCCGCGAGCGGCGGCTTGTCGACGTTGGTGACGGAGATTTCGAACGCGACCGGCTGGCCGCTGAGCTCGGCGGCAACCTGCGCCAGCGACACATGTCCCGCGTGCAAGGGATTGAACGAACCGGGGAACAATACCGCCGGGCTCGGCGCGGACAGGAGCATCTGGCCATCGGGCTGGACGCTGACGCGATCATGCTCGCCCGCCAGCAGCCGATCGATCGGATCCGGCCCCGCGACCGTCTCGGCGAAGCTTTCGTCCCCATCGAGCAAGGTCTGTGGCGACGGGGCGGCGATCCCACAGGCGCGCGCCAGCCACAGGACGATCGCGCGCGCGACCAGGTCTTCCTCGCCGGCACGATCGCGCCGGCCCTTGGCCAGTACGCAGGTGCCATGCGCAACGCCGGCCCGGGCGGCGGACGCGATGTGGAACCGATGCTCGCCCCGGCGCGGGCGATCGCTCACCAGTGCCGCCGTCGCGCCGAGGCCCACCGCATCGGCGGCCGCCGGAACCAGCCTCGCCGCGCGATCCCGCGCGCTTCGTGCCATCGCGATCGCGGTATCGGCGCTGCTTGCCTGTGCCGGTGCGAAGCCGAGATACGATGCGAGCGCTTGCTCGTCGTATGGCACCTGCGCCTCGACCAACAGCCGCGAACCGCCCGGAACCCGCAACAGTTCACCGATCGCGCCGCTGCCGCCGCCGGTGATCGCGAGCGCCGCCTTGCGCCCGGACGCGTGCAGCGCGGAGATCAATGTTCGCCACTCGGCGTCCGGCGGACTCATGACATGGTCCTTCAGATCACCAGTTCGATCAGGAACGGCCCGCTGCGCCCAAGCGAATATCGCAGCAGGTCGGCGAACGCCTCGGTGGTGTCGGCGCGCGCGCCTTCCACGCCCATCGATCCGGCAAGCTGGGTCCAGTTGATGTCCGGATTGCCGAGATCGAGCATGTCCATCGCGGTGCGTCCCGGATTGGCGCCGACATTGGCCAGTTCGCCGATCAGGATCGCGTATTTGCGGTTGGAGAGAAGCACGGTCGTGACATCCAGCTTCTCGCGTGCCTGGGTCCACAGCGCCTGCACGGTGTACATCGCCGAGCCGTCCGCCTGGAGGTTGATCACCCGCCGGCCCGGAGCGCCGATCGCGGCGCCGGTGGCGAGAGGCGGGCCGCCGCCGATCGCGCCTCCGGTCACGTTAAGCCAGTCATGCGGCGCGGCTGCCTTGGTCAGCGGGAAGAAGCCGCGACCGAACGTGACGGATTCATCGGCGATCACCGCGCCTTCCGGCATCAGCGCGCCGACCGTCGCGGCGACGCTGTCAGGGGTCAGCGCGCCATGTCCGATTTCGGGGCGTGGGCCGCTGTCGAACCGAGCGGCTTTCGGCGCGCCCACTGCCTCGGCCAGCCGCGCCAGGGCGTCCACCACGTCTTGCTCTGGCCGTGCCAGCACATGGAGGTCGGCATCCGGCGGCACCGAGGTCTGCACCTTGCCGGGATAGGCAAAGAACGTGACGGGCTTCTTGGCTCCCGCCAGGATCAGGTGCTTCGTGCCGGCCAGCGCCTTTACCGCCACGTCAACCACATAGGGCACGCGATCGACCGGCATGCGTCCGAGGCCGCGCGCGGTCCGCGAATTGGAGCCACCAGCCATCACCCGGCAGCCGGTATGCGCGACGATGCGCTGGGCGTATGCCAGGCCTTGTTCCGACAGGCCGGGGCCGGAGAGCAATAGCAGCACGCCGGTGCCACCGCGGCGCAGGATGGCGGCGGCTTCGTCGATCTGGCTTGGCGCGCTGGCGGGCGCTGGCGGGACGGGCAGGGGGTCGGCGACGATGCCGCCCTCATCCCAGGATGTGTCGGACGGCAGGATCAGCGTCGCGATCTGGCCGGGCGACGTGCGTGCCGCCTGCACCGCCACGGCCGCATCCGCTCCCACGGTGCGAGCAGAGGTCGCGGTGCGTACCCAGGCGGAGACGCCGCGCGCCCAGCCCTCGGTATCGGCGGTCAGCGGCGCGTCCAGCGGACGGTGATAGGTGGCCTGATCGCCGGGGATGTTGACGATCGGCGTATTGGCACGGCGCGCGTTGTGGAGGTTGGCCAGCCCGTTCGCGAGGCCGGGGCCGCAATGCAGCAGCGTCGCCGCCGGCTTGCCGGCCATGCGCGCGTAACCGTCGGCGGCGCCGGTCACGACGCCCTCGAACAATCCGAGGACGCAACGCATGCCGGGGACGCGGTCCAGCGCGGCGACGTAGTGCATCTCGGAGGTGCCGGGGTTGGAGAAGCAGGTATCGACCCCGCTTTTCAAGAGCGTGTGCACCAGGCTTTCGGCGCCGTTCATGGCTGGGGACTCCGCGTTGTTACGCAACGGCTACCCTGTCCGGGGCGCGATGGCCAGTCTGGTGGCAGGACGGGCAGCCGGTCGCGGGTTGGCAAAGCCGGCGGCTTGGTAATTCACATGACGGGGGGTGTCGTCGCTACTTTGCGCGGCCGGTGACAGTTCCATCTTGTGCCGACGTGACGGGCGTTAGTCCTTGGTCGCCGAAGCGTTCGATGGGATGATCAAAGATCACCCACGGATGCCGCGTTGCCTCCCATATCGATGCCGCCGGCGAGGGCATCGACACGTCGGCGAACGCACCAAGGGCGATGCCGACGTGATCGGGGCGGGACTCCGCGTACCAGAACACCGTGGTGCCGCAATCCGGACAGAAGTGGAATTGGACGCTTCGCCCCGAGTCGCCTCGGCGTATGTAGACCTTGCTTGCTCCCTCGATGTGCACCTGATCCCGCGCGAAATGGGCGCTGGCGCCGAAGGCCGAGCCGGTACGCCGCTGGCACTCCGTGCAATGACAGATGGCCACTATCCATGGCGTGCCGGTGGTGTTCGCGCGCAACGACCCGCAGCAGCAACGGGCGATCTCCGTCATTGGCAGCCTCCGGTTTGGCGCTTGCCACGAGATTTTTGCACAACCCTTTCGTCCATGGTCAGTTATGTGCGTTGGTTGAACGCCAATTGAGCGTCGAATGCCCGCCTGTACGCGGGGCGCGCTTCGCCACGGGCGACATAAGCGGTCAGGTTCGGGTATTCCGCAAGCATGCCCGATGGTTTGAGCCGGAGCAGTACTGAAATCATCATCAGGTCGCCGGCGCTGAACGCGCTGTCGAGCCAGTCCGCAACGCTCAGGCAATGGGACAACTGTTGCAGTCGCTGGCGCACCCGATCCTCGACCAGAGGCAAGCGCTCCTGATACCAACTCTGGTCGCGCTCCAGGAGCCTGGCATTTGCAAGTTCAAGAATCGGAGGCTCCATGGTGCTGAGCGCGGAAAACAGCCAGGTGATTGCGCGAGCGCGAGCATGGGCATCGTCCGGCAGCAGCCCGTGGTGGCGTTCAGCGATATGAAGCAAAATCGATCCTGACTCGAAGAGTACAAGATCGCCTTCCTGATAGGTGGGAATCTGGCCGAAGGGATGGAGCGCCATATGCGCCGCCTCCTTCATGGCGCGAAAGGAAACACCGCGAACCTCGTAGGGTTGGCTGACTTCTTCAAGCGCCCATCTGACGCGGGTGTCACGCGCCAGTCCCATGCCGCCATCGGGCGAGTGTTCAAACGCGGTGATGATGATGGTCATTGTGAAGGGCCTTCATAGAGGGGCCACTTATCCACAGATCTTACACCACTCCCTGGGACACGACCCTGTCATACCGGATTGAATACGGTGGGAACGATGCTGAAACCCCCCGGTGTATTCGGGAAACCTTCTGGGAGATTCTTAGGAGTGTATGTCGGTACGTGAGAGAGGCGAATCGGCACGCTGTTGGAAAAGACCGAATTGGGCGGGATTGTGCGTGCCTTTGGGAATCCCCATAGCGCAGTCCATGACTCGTGCATTACGTCTAATGCCCACTTCGGATTGCTCAACATTGGTGGGGTATCAAGTGGCGGATAGAGCGATGCCAACTTAGGATCGAACACGAGGCCGGCAGCAGCGGCCTTTCCCATCATCCAACCGAGCGCCACGTCGGAAAGACCGTGTGCCGCATATCCACCACCGACGTCGCAGTGAACGCCTGGAAACCAGATTTGCTCGACGATCTGGGTTGCAGATGAGGGCGTTGTCCATAAGGTCGGAGCGAATTCACTGCGTTTTTCATCGATTGCCAAAGCCTGGTACGCGGCTTGAATGTCCGGATGCAGGTTCGTATCAAGAAATCCGTAGAGTTGCGTATCCAAGCCGCTGAACAGATCTCCCGGAATACCCAGGGCACCAACTGTGTCCCACACGCCGGTCATCGCGATCTTTACGTCTTGTGCGTCGTATGTTTGCGTGAAGCTCTCCAGAAGACCTGCTCTGTCTGCGCCGGTCTTAGGCGCGCGATAGGCGTCGAACGCTACCTTTGTGGCATTGTCATCGAATTTTCCCGGAGCTGGCAGGCCGCATACGGCGATCATACCGGCTAGACTTCTCGCTGTGTAAGCACCCCTGCTGAATCCGAACAGGAAGATCTGGTCCCCAGTTGCGTAGCTTCGAGCAATGATTGTGTATCCATCACAGATTTTCTGAAACAGGCCGGTACCGACGGCAGCCCCCAGCAAACGGTCTATTGGAGTTCCATCGGTGCCAACGCCAGAGTCATAGTGCGGTGCTTGTGTATTGGTTTGCAGCAGCGCGTTGAAGATCTTGTAGACGTTGGTGGGCGCAGCAACGCCGGCATCAGTTTCGCCGGGCTGATTCCACGTGCCGTCGGAGCAGAACACGATGTTTTTTGGCATTGGGAGCCTCCCGGACTCGTTATCGATGGCCGTCGTGCGCTGCCCAGGTTTCTTTGATAAGAGTCGGACCTGTCGGCTTAACTTTGGCTGAGCGGACTGCGCGGGTGTGATTTTGATCCGAAAGTAGGACGCTGGCTGTGAGGTGCCTCACAGCGTTACAATCTTGTTTCTGGTGCCGACACGTCACGCATGGCAACGCCCTTTGCCCTGCGTGAGCCTGCGGCGGCTGCGGCAGTCTACTTCAGGTCCGGAAATGTCCGCAATGCGTCGAGAGCGGCCCCTCTGTTCCCGAGTAGCGGCTGTCAGCGGCGGGCAGTGGGCTGAGCTATCGTAGAGGCCTTTACGCGGCTTATGGTCGGGGCAGCACGCCACCCTTCGTCCTACGGCGTCGGCGCATCCGCCCGCAGCAGGCCTTCGTGTTTCAGTTCCGCCCACAGCGCTGGCGGGATCGGGTGGCGGAACGCCGCGACGTTTTGCGTCACATGCTCTGGCGCCAGGCCGCCCGGGATCACCGATGCGACACACGGATGCCCGAACGGGAATTGCAGCGCCGCCGCCGCGAGGGGCACGCGATGTCGCGCGCACACTGCCTCGATGCGCGCCACCTTTGCCAGCATCTCCGGCGTCGCGGGCGCGTAGGCATAGCGCGCGCCCTGCCGCGCGCCGGTCGCCAGAATGCCGGAAGCGAACACGGCGCCGATGACGAACCCGATTCCCCGCTCGGCGCAGCGCGGAAACTCGCTGTCCAGCACGCCTTGCTCCAGCAATGTGTAGGGCAATGCTACCAGGAAGAAATCGACGTCGACGAGGTCGAGAAACCGCGGGATCATGCCTTGCTCGTTGATGCCGGCGCCGAACCCGCCGATCAGGCCGCCGGTTTTCAATTCCATCAGCGCCCGTGCGCCGCCGTTATGCAGTTCGGTCAGCAGTGCCGAGACGCGCTCAGGTGTCCCGTGGTATTGCAGGTCGAGGTCGTGGATCACCAGCAGATCGATGCGCGGCAGGCCGAGGCGTTGCAGGCTGTCCTCGAACGAGCGCATCACTCCGTCATAGCTGTAGTCAAAGCGAACCCGGAACGGCAGCCCGCCGGACCACATGCCGCGATCATAGGTCTCGGCGTGGTGCACCGCATGCATGGTGCGGCCGACCTTGGTGGAAATCACAAAATCCCGGCGCGGCTGGCGGTACAGCGCGCGGCCGAAGCGGTGTTCGCTCTGCGTCAGCCCGTACCACGGAGCGGTGTCGTAATAGCGAATGCCGGCGTCCCACGCGGCCTGCAAGGTGGCCGTGGCCTGTGTCTCGGGAATGACCTCGAACAAGTCGCCGAGGCCGGCACCGCCAAAGCCGAGCTGCGTGACTTCGACCTGGGTCTGGCCGAGGCGGCGGCGGGCGAGTGGATCCATGCCTATGCTCCCAGGATTCGGGCGAAGACTTGTGCGACGGTCGGCGCACGCGATGCAGTGCAGACCATGCGTTGGACGATACTTGCGCGCAAACGCAAGCTGCGCGCGGCAGGCGTGGGTGGCAATCGCCCGCTGCCGCGTTGGCATTTGGCTGTCCCGCGCGTCGGCTGCGGTGCGCCACGCTGCGCTGTGACGGGGCGCGGTGACAGGGGCTGGGCGTGCTGGCAGTATTTGCGCTTGTGCAAGGTGCACCGGTATCGAACGCCGGCGATGCAACGGCCAAGAGCGGGGGGGGAG
>Ga0335072_10000552_pt1 | contig 71008 bp, 62 predicted proteins | sample Lox_Sample_21_FD_206725 | JGI IMG/M metagenome (GOLD analysis project Ga0335072, IMG submission 206725) | Soil microbial communities from Loxahatchee National Wildlife Refuge, Florida, United States - Lox_Sample_2.1 | ecosystem: Environmental > Terrestrial > Soil > Wetlands | place: USA...
GAGACAACGTATCGGCGGAGATCAGTTTGATCACGCCGGTGGCGCTCGAGAAGGGGCTGCGGTTTGCGATCCGGGAAGGCGGCCACACGGTGGGCGCCGGAGCCGTGACGGAGATCATCGAGTAGACGACTATGCGCGAAATCATCACACTGCAGTGCAACGATTGCAAAAACCGCAACTACACAACCACGAAGAACCGGAAGAAGCATCCGGACCGTTTGGAGTTGCAGAAGTTCTGCAACACGTGCCGGAAGCACACCGCGCACAAAGAGGTCAAATAGGATTCGATCGTCGGTTGGCCCTGGGAGTTCAGCGAGGGCGTTGCAATGGAAACCGGCGGGTTTTCGGGGGCGAGAAGCGAAATTCATCCTTCGCCCTGAAATGCGGGCTCAGGATGAATTTTCGGGCCTTCGGCCCGAAAATTCAGGGGAGTAGGTTCAACGGTAGACCGCCGGTCTCCAAAACCGGATGTGGGGGTTCGAATCCCTCCTCCCCTGCCAGATTTTGGGCGGCGGGGCTGGCGGGCGGTTGACTGAAATCGGCAGGACGAGAATAGGCGGCAAATGGCCGACGCGATACGACGAAATCGAGAAGAAGAGTCCCACGGCGTAAGCGGGTTTTCGCTGATGGAGCCGGCCCAGAAGCTGGGCGGTTATCCGAAGCGCATCGGGAATTTCATTCACGAAGTGCGCGTCGAGATGAAGCAGGTGAACTGGCCGTCGCGCTCGGACGTGATGTCGACAACGGTTGTGGTGGTAGTGACGGTAGCATTCTTTGCGGTATTTTTCGCTTTGACGGACACGATTCTAACGCGAGCAGCAAACTGGTTATTCCACCTTGCCTCACACTGAAGAAGGAAGCGGGATGTCGAAACAGTGGTACATCGTCCACACATACTCGGGGTTTGAGAAGAAGGTGAAGGAAAGCCTCGAGGGCCGCGTGGCCGCATTCGGGCTGACGGACAAAATCGGGCAGATCATCATTCCCACCGAGTCGGTGGTGGAAGTGCGCGGCGGCAAGAAAGTGATTTCGCCGCGGATGTGCTATCCGGGGTACGTGCTGGTCGAAATGGACATGGACGACTACACGTGGCACGTGGTGCGGTCGACGCCGAAGGTGACGGGCTTCGTGGGCTCGGGGCAGATGCCGTCGCCCTTGAGCGAAGAGGAAGTGCAGAACATTTTGAACCGGGCCACGACGACGGCGGAAAAGCCGAAGCCGAAGCTGTCGTTTGAGCGCGGCGAGAAGGTGCGGATCGGCGAAGGGCCGTTTGCGAATTTTACGGGCGTGGTCGAGGAAGTGAATTCGGACCGCAGCACGCTGAAGGTTTCGGTGACGATTTTCGGCCGGTCGACGCCGGTGGAACTGGATTTCGCGCAGGTTGAAAAGGTGGCATAGCGATGACGCCATTCGAGCGCGGCGACAGGGTTCGCATCAACGATGGGGTGTTCGCGTATTTCACGGGCGTTGTCATGGACGTGGACGCAAGGCGCAGGACTTTGACGGTTTCGGTAGCGTTTTTCGACCGTGCTCTTTCGATGGGATTCGATTTCATGCAGGTACGGAAAGTCGCGTAACGCGCGGCTTGGGGCGAGGAAAGCACTGATATGGCAAAGAAAGTTCAATCGACGGTGAAACTGCAATTGCCGGCCGCCAAAGCGACGCCGGCGCCGCCCGTGGGCACGGCCCTCGGCCCGCACGGCGTGAACATCATGGATTTCTGCAAGCAGTTCAACGCGAAGACGGCGAAAGAGCCGGACGGCATGATCTTTCCGGTGCTGGTGACGATTTACAGCGACCGGACGTTCACGTTCATTTTGAAGACACCGCCGGCCTCGGAACTTCTGAAGCGCGCCGCGGGAATCGTGAAGGGTTCGCCCGAGCCGAACCGGAACAAGGTGGCGAAGGTGACGCGCAAGCAGGTGGAAGAGATCGCCAAGATGAAACTGCCCGACCTGAACACGCTGAAACTCGAGTCGGCGGTGCGGTCGGTGATGGGAACGGCCCGGAACATGGGCATCGAAGTAACCGAGTAGGGCAGGGAGAGAATCGATGGGCCGCAGCGCAAAAGTGGGTGGAAAGAATATCGATCGCGCCCGAAAGCTGGTGGAGGCGCGTCCGTACCGCCTGGAAGAGGCGGCCGAGGTGCTTCGCAAGGCGCACTTCGTGAAATTCGACGAGACGGTCGAGCTGGTGCTGAACCTGGGCGTTGATCCGAAGCAATCGGATCAGATGGTGCGCGGCACGGTGGTGCTGCCGCACGGCCTGGGGAAATCGAAGCGCGTGCTGGTGATCGCGAGCGGGGAAAAAGTCCGCGAGGCGCAGGAAGCGGGCGCCGACTTCGTGGGCGGCGACGACATGGTCCAGAAGATCACCGAAGGCTGGACGGATTACGAAGCGGTGATCGCGACGCCGGACATGATGAAGTCCGCCGGGCGGCTGGGCAAAGTGCTTGGCCCGCGCGGGCTGATGCCGAACCCGAAAACAGGCACGGTGACGTTTGATGTGGCGCGCGCGGTAAAAGAGATCAAGGCCGGAAAAGTGGAGTTTCGCCTCGACAAGACGGGCCTGATCCATTCGCCGATCGGGAAGATCAGCTTCCCGGCAAAGAATCTGGCGGAAAACGCGCATGCGCTGCTGGGAGCGGTGGTGAAGGCCAAACCGTCGGCAGCGAAGGGCAAGTTCATCAAGAAGATCACGCTGACATCGACGATGGGCCCGGGAATTCTGATCGATCACGCAGAAGCGGAAACGGCCACGGCGGTGGCGGCGTAAGCCGACTGGTTGGGTGAGGGGGGGCCGCACTTCGCTCAGAATGACGGTGAAAAAGGGGACGCTGAAGTGAAGAAGAAAGCCGAGAAAAAAGAGAAAGTCGAGCAGCTTCGCAGCCAGCTCGCGAACGTTTCGACGGTGATCTTGTCGACGTTTCAGGGAATCACGGTCGAGCAGGATACGCAGCTGCGGCGAGCGGTGGAGGCGGCGGGCGGGCACTACGAAGTGGTGAAAAACACCGTGGCGGAGCGGGCCGCGGCAGGCACCCCGACCGAAGGCTTGCTCAAGGATTTGAAGGGAACGAATTCGATCGCGTATACGGCAACGGACCCCGTGTCGCTCGCGAAGATTCTGACGAAGGTGGCGAAGGATGTGCCGGCGTTTCAGTTTCGCGCGGGATGGGTCGAGGGGCGCGTTATTTCGATCCAGGAGATCGGCCAGCTTGCGCAGCTTCCGAGCAAGGACGAGCTGATCAGCAAGATCATGTTCCTGCTGAACGCTCCCGCACAGCGCATCGCGACCGCAATGGCGGCGGTGCCGCGCAATCTGGCGGTGGTGACGAGCGAGGCCGTGAAAGCCAACAAATTCGGAGGCGGCGGCGCAGCGGGCGAGAGCGCGCCGGCGCCCGAAGCGGTTCAGTCGTAGCGGGGCCGCGCGACGGGATTTTGCAATCAGATTTTCATTTCGTGAGGAGGAGAGAAAACGGCAATGGCTAGCAAAGTGGAGACAATACTGGAAGAGATCAAGGGGCTGACGCTGCTCGAGGCTTCCGATCTCGTGAAGAAGATGGAAGAAGCGTTCGGCGTGTCGGCGGCTGCGGCGGCTCCTGTGATGGTTGCGGGTGGAGCGGCGGCGGGCGGCGCGGCACCGGCTGAGGAAAAGACGGAATTCGCCGTCGTCCTCACGGAAGTGGGCGCGAACAAGATCAACGTGATCAAGGCTGTCCGCGAAGTCACCAGCCTGGGCTTGAAGGAAGCCAAAGACTTGGTGGACGGCGCCCCGAAGACGGTAAAAGAGGGCGTGAACAAGGACGAGGCGGCCACGATCAAGAAGAAGTTCGAAGAAGTCGGAGCCAAGGTCGAGATTAAATAGTGGCAGCCCTGAACGGCCTAGTGCCGGGCTGCAAAGGAAATTCGCCCGTTTCGGCGGGCGCGCGCTCCTTGGAATACAGAATATCAAAACACGTCCTTCCCGGACCGGCAGGGCAGGCCTACGCCTGCATTGCCGCTTATCGGCGTCACCCTGAAGGGAATTGTCCATGAGCCATCGTAATGGTAATCGCGTCGTTCGTGAGCGAGAGCGTCTGGACTTCGCCAAAATCAAGACGACCGTCCAGATTCCGAACCTGATCGACGTTCAGAAGAAGTCGTACCAGCGCTTCCTGCAGATGGATTTGCTGCCGAGCGAGCGGGAGGATGCGGGGCTGCAGTCCGTTTTCACGTCGGTGTTTCCGATCCAGGATTTCCGCGGGCTGTCGCAGCTGGATTTCGTCGACTACGCAATCGGGAACTGGGAGTGCAAGTGCGGCCATTTGCGGGGCCTGCACCACTTGCGGGCCACCTGCCGCAATTGCGGCGCGTCCGTGGTGACGAACCCATACAAGACGGGCGACGTGCTGTGCACGAAGTGCGGCACGTTCAACAAGAACACGCCGACGTTCTGCAACAAGTGCGGCGACCCGGTCACGCTGCAGTTGAAGTATGACGTGAACGAGTGCCAAGAACGCGGCATGACGTATTCCGCGCCGTTGAAGGTGACGATCCGGCTCACGATTTACGACAAGGATCCGGACACGGGCGCGAAGTCGATCCGCGACATCAAGGAACAAGAAGTGTTCTTCGGCGATATCCCGCTGATGACGGAGAACGGCACGTTCATCATCAACGGAACCGAGCGCGTGATCGTGAGCCAGCTGCACCGCTCGCCGGGCGTGTTCTACGAAACGGCGAACAACCGCAGCTACTTCCTTGGCAAGATCATTCCGTACCGCGGCTCGTGGGTGGAATTCGAGTACGACACGAAGAACATTTTGTACGTCCGCATCGACCGCAAGCGCAAGTTCCTGGGCTCGATTTTCCTGCGCGCGCTGGGAATGAAGTCGAATGAGGACATCCTGCGCACGTTCTACCAGGTAGAGCGGATTTCTCTGCGCGACGGCAACCTATTCTGGAACGTTTCCGAAGGCCTGATCGACCGCAAACTGACGCGCGAGATCAAGCACCCGAAGACGGGCGAAGTGCTGATCGGCGCTCACAAGCGCATCACCGATCCTTTGTACAAGGAGCTGGTGAAGGCGAAGGTGACGCAGGTGGAGGCGGGCGGCGCCGATCTGGAAGGCGCGGTGACGGTCGGCGAGCTGGTGAACCGGCAGACGGGCGAAGTGCTGCTCGAGGCGAACAAGCCGCTGACAGCCGAAATCTGGGCAACGATCGCGGAAGCGGGAATCAACGAGGTGGATGTGTGCTTCCCGGAGCGCGACGACGTGGGCATCATCGTATCGCGCACGCTCGAGAAGGACACGATTCACACGCCGAAGGAGGCGCTGATCGAGATTTACCGCAAGCTGCGTCCCGGCGATCCGCCGACGCTTGAGACGGCGACCGCACTCTTCAACGGGATGTTCTTCGATCCGCGGAAGTACGATTTCAGCAAGGTGGGCCGGCTGAAGTTCAACATCAAGCTGGGCATCGAGACACCGCTCGACAAGCGGACGCTCGATCCGGGCGATTTCGTCGGAGCGATCAAGTACCTGCTGAAGCTGCGCAAGAACATCGGCACGGTGGACGACATCGATCATCTCGGCAACCGGCGCGTGCGCGCGGTGGGCGAGCTGCTCGAGAATCAGTTCCGCATCGGCCTGGTCCGCATGGAGCGCGCGATCAAGGAAAAGATGTCCGTGTACCAGGAAATGTCGACGGCGATGCCGCACGACCTCGTGAACGCGAAGCCGGTGATGGCGGCGATCCGCGAGTTCTTCGGCAGTTCGCAGCTGTCGCAGTTCATGGACCAGACCAACCCCTTGAGCGAGATCACGCACAAGCGGCGGCTTTCGGCGCTGGGTCCCGGCGGTCTTTCGCGCGAGCGCGCGGGATTCGAAGTGCGCGACGTACACCCGACGCACTACGGCCGCATCTGCCCGATCGAGACGCCGGAAGGCCCGAACATCGGCCTGATCAGCTCGCTATCGAGCTACGCGCGGATCAACGAATTCGGGTTCATCGAATCGCCCTACCGCAAGGTGAAGGGCGGGCGCGTGATCGATTTCGTGCAAATCGTGAACTCGGGAGACAGTGAATTCAAGGCGGGCGAAGTCGTCGAACGCGAGAAGGTTGAGACCACGAACGAGGAATTGAAGCGGCGGCGGATTGTGGTCGAGCCGCACTGCTTCTACCTGTCGGCGTGGGAAGAGGACCGCTACGTCGTCGCGCAGGCGAACGCCTCGCTCGACGAGCGCGGAAAGATCACGACGGAGCTGGTGAACTGCCGGCAGGCGGGCAACTTCGTTCTGAAGAGCCGCGATGAGGTGGACTACATCGACGTGTCGCCGAAGCAGCTTGTGTCGGTGGCGGCGAGCCTGATTCCGTTTCTCGAGAACGACGACGCGAACCGCGCGTTGATGGGCTCGAACATGCAGAGGCAGGCTGTGCCGCTGATCAAGGGCGAGGCGCCGCTGGTGGGAACGGGCATGGAGCGGGTTACCGCGCGCGATTCGGGCGCGGTGATTGTGTGCCGCCGTGACGGCATCGTCGATCAAGTGGACTCCGAACGCGTGATCGTACGCGTCGAATCCGATCAATCGGGCGTGCTGAGCCGCGAGGTTGGTTCCGACATCTACCTGCTGACGAAGTTCAAGCGATCGAACCAGAACACCTGCATCAGCCAGAAGCCGCTGGTTCGCGCGGGCGACCGCGTGAAGCAGGGGCAGGTGCTGGCCGACGGGCCGTGCACGGAGCGCGGAGAACTGGCGCTTGGGCGCAACGTGCTCGTGGCGTTCGTGCCATGGCGCGGGTACAACTTCGAGGACGCGATTCTCGTGAGCGAGAAGCTCGTCCAAGAGGACTACTACACTTCGATTCACATCGAGGAGTACGAAATCGAGGCCCGGGACACGAAGCTGGGCCCCGAGGAAATCACGCGCGACATTCCCAACATCAACGAGAGCTTCCTGCGAAACCTCGATGAGAGCGGCGTGATCCGGATCGGCGCAACCGTGCGGCCGGGCGATATTCTGGTGGGCAAGGTGACGCCGAAGGGCGAGACCACGCTGACCCCGGAAGAGAAGTTGCTGCGCGCGATCTTCGGCGAAAAGGCCGGAGACGTTCGCGACGCTTCGCTCTACTGCCCGCCGGGCATCGAGGGCACGATCGTCGACGTGAAGATCTTCTGCCGCAAGGGCGCGGAGAAGGACGAGCGTCACAAGGCGATCGAAGCGGCCCACGTGGCAAAGCTCGAAAAGAACCTCGCCGATGAGATCCGGATTCTGACCGACGAGCGGCTGAAGCGCTTGAACGACCTGCTCGGCGGACAGAAGCTGGTGGCCGACTTGCACGACGAGCGCACGAACAAGCGCTTGCTGACCAAGGGCACGGAGCTGACGCGGGACATCCTCGAGAAGATTTCAACGCGCAACCTGAAGCGGCTACGCCTGAACGACAAAGACCCGCTGCTCATCGAGAAGATCGACGAAGTGGAGGAAATGACTTCGCGGCAGATCGACGTGCTGCGGAAGATCACCGACGAGCGCATCTCGAAGCTGAAGAAGGGCGACGAGCTGCCTCCGGGCGTGATCAAACTGGTAAAGGTGTACATCGCGATGAAGCGCAAGCTTTCCGTGGGCGACAAGATGGCCGGCCGGCACGGAAACAAGGGCGTGATCGCGCGGATCGTGCCGGCAGAAGACATGCCGTACATGCCGGACGGTACGCCCGTCGAAATCGTGCTCAACCCGCTGGGCGTTCCTTCGCGCATGAACGTGGGCCAGATTCTCGAGACGCATCTGGGCTGGGCTTCGAAGGAACTGGGTCAGCGCATCGCGAAACTGCTGGATGAGGAGGCGCGCGCCGAGGTTGTCCGGAAGTGGTTCAAGGACGCGTTCGGCCCGACCGCGGTGTGGAAGACTCTAGCCGATCTGGACGACGAAGCGTTGCTCGAGGTGGCGGAGAACTTCCGCGACGGAGTGCCGTTCGCGACGCCCGTCTTCGACGGCGCCCGCGAAAACGACATTCGTCACCTGCTCGAATTTACCGAACTGCCGGAGAGCGGGAAGATCACGCTCTACGACGGGATGACCGGCGATGAGTTCGCGCAAAACGTGACAGTCGGCTACATCTACATGCTCAAGCTCTCGCACCTCGTTGACGACAAGATCCACGCGCGTTCGATCGGCCCGTACTCGCTGATTACACAGCAGCCGCTCGGCGGCAAGGCGCAATTCGGCGGACAGCGTTTCGGCGAAATGGAAGTGTGGGCGCTCGAGGCGTACGGCGCCGCGCACATCCTGCAGGAGCTGCTGACGGCGAAATCGGACGACGTCTACGGCCGCGCGAAGATTTACGAGGCGATCGTGAAGGGCGAGCCAGGAATCGAACCGGGAGTGCCCGAATCGTTCAACGTGCTCGTGCGCGAGCTGCAGTCGCTGTGCCTCGACGTCGAGCTGATGAAGCGCCAGAAGCCGCAACTCGAGAAGGCGGAAGCGGCCGACTGATTTTCGCGCCCGGCGGAAGATGCCGGGCGCGACCGATATTCTGGAAGTAGGTTTTCGGTCCCGGCCAAGCCGGGACGGGAGGATCATACCTTGTATCGATCAAGCCCTTATGACCGCGCCAGCCAGATCGCGGATTTCGATTCGATTCGCATCAGTTTGGCGAGTCCGGAGAAGATCCGTTCCTGGTCGCACGGAGAAGTGACAAAACCTGAAACCATCAACTACCGCACCTTCAAGCCGGAACGCGACGGCCTGTTCTGCGCCAAGATTTTCGGGCCGGTAACGGACTGGGAATGCCTCTGCGGCAAGTACAAGCGCATGAAGCATCGCGGCGTAATTTGCGACAAGTGCGGCGTCGAAGTAACGCTCAGCAAAGTTCGCCGGGAGCGCCTAGGACACATCGAGCTGGCATCGCCCTGCTCGCACGTGTGGTTCTTCAAGGGGTTGCCGAGCCGCATCGGCTACCTACTGGACATCACGATGCGCGATCTCGAGCACATTCTGTACTTCGAGACGTTCGTGTGCGTCGATCCGGGCGAAGCGCCTGGCCTGAAGGAAAAGGACATCCTGCCGGAGGAAAAGTTCCGCGAGATGCAGCGGGATTTCCCGGGGAAATTCACGGCCGGAATGGGCGCCGAGGCGATCAAGGAGCTGTTGCGCCGCGTCGACGTCGAAAAGCTGTCGCAGGAACTTCGCGAGAAGATGAAGATCGATCCGAGCTTGCAGAAGCGGATCAAGTACGCGAAGCGCCTGAAGGTGCTCGAAGCATTCCGCAAGAGCGGCAACAAGCCCGAGTGGATGATTCTCGACGTGATTCCGGTGCTTCCTCCGGAGCTGCGCCCGCTGGTGCCACTGGACGGCGGCCGCTTTGCGACGTCTGACCTGAACGATCTCTACCGCCGCGTGATCAACCGGAACAACCGGTTGAAGAAGCTGATGGAACTGCACGCGCCCGACGTGATCGTCCGCAACGAGAAGCGCATGCTGCAGGAAGCCGTCGACGCGCTGTTTGACAACGGGCGCCGCGGCCGAGTGCTGCGCGGAACGAACAATCGCCCGCTCAAGTCGCTTTCAGACACGCTGAAGGGCAAGCAGGGCCGCTTCCGGCAGAACCTGCTGGGCAAGCGCGTGGACTATTCGGGACGCTCGGTGATCGTCGTCGGGCCGGAGCTGAAGCTTCACCAGTGCGGCCTGCCGAAGAAGATGGCGCTCGAGCTCTTCAAGCCGTTCATCTATCACAAGCTCGAAGCCGCGGGACACTGCACCACGATCAAGCAGGCGAAGGAACTGGTTGAGGCGCAGGAATCGATCGTGTGGGACATCCTCGAGGACGTGATCCGCGAGCATCCGGTGCTGCTGAACCGCGCTCCCACGCTGCACCGGCTCGGTATTCAGGCGTTCGAACCGACGCTCGTGGAGGGCAAGGCGATCCGCATCCATCCGCTCGTCTGCACCGCGTTCAACGCGGACTTCGACGGCGACCAGATGGCGGTGCACATTCCGCTGTCGCCCGAGGCGCAGGTGGAAGCGTCTGTGCTGATGCTCAGCTCGCACAATATCCTCTCGCCCGCCAACGGCTATCCGCTGGCGGTGCCGACGCAGGACATGGTGCTCGGCATCTACTACATGACGAAGGCCAAGCCGCAGGCAAAGGGCGAGGGCCGAGCGTTCGGATCGACCGAAGAAGTGATCATGGCGCTCGAAGCGGGCGAAGTCGAGCTGCTTACGCCGATCCGCATGCGCTATACCGGCGAGGTGATCGATCTGACGAACGCGTACGACGATCAGGACGTGTCGCACACCGAGCCGATCCAGCTGCACAAGCAGTTCCTGCACACCACCGTGGGCCGCGTGATCTTCAACGATCACCTGCCCTCGGACATGCCGTTCATCAACGGCTTGCTGAAGAAGAAGGGCGTGCAGGCGCTGGTGCAATACTGCTACCTGCGCTTCGGCCTTGAGAAGACGGTCGTGGCGCTCGACAAGCTGAAGGAACTCGGTTTTCTCTACGCGACGAAGGCCGGCGTTTCGATCGGCATCAGCGACATGGTCATCCCGAACGTGAAGTTCAAGCTCGTGGACACCGCCGAACACGAAGTCGTCAAGGTGCAGCAACAATACCTCGACGGCGCGATCACCAACGGCGAGCGCTACAACAAGGTCATCGCGATCTGGTCGGACGTCACCGAGAAAGTGGCGGACGAGATGTTCAAGGCGCTCGAGGAGCAGGACAAGCAGGGCGTGATCAATCCGATCTACGTCATGGCGGACTCCGGCGCTCGAGGCTCGAAGCAGCAGATCCGGCAGCTTTCCGGAATGCGCGGACTGATGGCCAAGCCCTCGGGCGAAGTCATCGAGACGCCGATTACGTCAAATTTCCGCGAAGGATTGACGGTGCTGCAGTACTTCATCTCGACGCACGGCGCCCGCAAGGGATTGGCCGACACGGCGCTCAAGACCGCCGATTCGGGCTACCTGACGCGGCGTCTGGTGGACGTGGCGCAGGACGTGATCATCAATGAGTTCGACTGTGGCACGGCCGACGGAATTTTCGTCGAGCCGATTCTGGAAGCCGGCGTCGAAGTCGAGCCGCTGCGCGACCGCGTGGTGGGCCGCGTCTCGCTCGAGAAGATCAAGGACTACGAAGGCAACGTGATCGTGGAGATCAACCAGGAGATCACGGAAGAGCTGGCAAACGCGATCCAGGCCGCCGGCATCGAGCGGGTGAAGATCCGCTCCGTGCTCACGTGCGAATCCCGGCGCGGCGTGTGCGCACGCTGCTACGGCCGCAACCTGGCGACGGGCCGCTTCGTCGAGATGGGCGAGGCCGTAGGCGTGATCGCGGCGCAGTCGATCGGCGAACCCGGCACACAGCTGACGATGCGGACATTCCACATCGGCGGCACGGCCACGCGCGTCACCGAACAGTCGAAGGTCGAAGCCCGCAACAACGGCTTCGTGAAATTCATCGACTTGAAGGTAGTCGAGGGCCGCGGCAAGACGCTGATCTCGATGAACCGCTCCGGCTTGATCGCCGTGGTCGACGAGAAAGGCCGCGAGAAGGAACGCCACCACGTGGTATACGGCGCGCGCCTTCGCGTGGAAGACGGGCAGCCCGTGACGCTCGGCCAGACGATGGTCGAGTGGGATCCGTACACGTTCTCGATTCTCACGGAATCGGCCGGCACGATCGAATTCAAGGATCTGCAGCCCGGAATCACGATCGAAGAGCAGGTGGACGAAGTCACCGGGCTTTCGCAGCTCGTGGTGACGCTGCCGCCCGGCGACGAAAAGCACCAGCCGACGATCCAAGTCCGCGATTCGCAGGGACGCGTACGGAAGAAGTACCTGATGCCGTCGCGCGCTCACTTGATGGTCGCGGATGGAGATGACGTTCAGCCCGGCGACGTGCTCGCGAAGATTCCTCGCGAGACCACGAAGACGAAGGACATCACGGGCGGTCTGCCGCGCGTCGTGGAGCTCTTCGAGACGCGGAAGCCGCGCGATCCGGCGGTCATCAGCGAGATCGACGGCGTGGTGAAGTACGGCGAAATCGCCAAGGGCCAGCGCAAAATCTACGTCGAGAGCGAGGACGGAAGGACGATCAAGGAATACTCCATCCCGCGCGGCGTTCACATCAACGTGCAGGAAGGCGAACATGTTCGGGCGGGCGAGCCGTTGATCGACGGGCCGCTCAACCCGCACGACATCCTCGCCGTCCTCGGCGAAAAGTACACGCAGGCTTACCTGGTGAACTCGATCCAGGAGGTCTATCGGCTGCAGGGCGTCAACATCAACGACAAGCACATCGAGACCATCGTCCGGCAGATGATGCGCTGGGTGAAGGTCGAAGATGTGGGCGACACCACGTTCCTTCTCGAGGAGCAGATCGACAAGTTCCGCTTCCGGGAGGAGAACGACCGGGTGATCCACGATGGCGGGCGCCCGGCGACCGGACGTCCTCTGCTCCTTGGTATTACCAAGGCGTCGCTCTCGACCGATTCGTTCATTTCGGCCGCGAGCTTCCAGGAAACGACCCGCGTCCTTACCGAGGCGGCGATTTCCGGGAAGGTGGATTACCTGCGCGGCTTGAAGGAGAACGTGATCATGGGCCGCTTGATCCCGGCTGGCACCGGGCTCGAGCGCTACCGCAACATCCAGCTCCTCACGGAACTGCCGAAGGAGGAGCCGCAGATGGCGGAGCCCGAACTCAGTCCCGAAGAGGCCGCAGCGCTCGATTTCCTGCGCAAGGAAAGCGACGCGGTCGCCGAGGGATAGTCGTACACCTCTATTTCGCGGGCGGGTCTGCCGATCGGGCGGACCCGCGGCGCGACTCTTCCAGTCTGCAGTTCCCCGTTTTTCGAAGGCCTATTACTTAAATCGGTATCGACCGGCAGTTATTTCGCCGTTTCCCCGCTCCTCATCGTAGAATTCGAACAGGGAAGGAAATTCGCCTGGGCAGCCATCTTCCTCGGAGTTGAATCGCAGCCGGGGCGCAGCCATGTCCACGGAGTCATCGGGCAAGCGGGGCGGGAAGGAAAGCCCGGAGACTTGCCCCGGAACGCCGATCGATAAGCTGGTAGAGGTCATCTCCCGATCGCAGCAAAACTATCGGGAGCTTATCGACAATCTCGATCAGGCGATCTTCACGTTTTCCGTCGACGGCGAAGTGCGCGTCGCGAACCGCAGGCTATCCGAAATCATCGGGGTCCCGTTTCACAACCTTGTCGGCCATTCGTTGGCCGAATTCATCGAGTCGCCTACGATCGACGAGGCGCGCCAGCAGCTTGCGGCCCTCGTGAAGAGCGGCACATGGTCCGGAATTATTCCCGTCAAACTCAAGCGCGATCCGACAGTGCGGTACTTCAGCTGCTGGCTTCAGGCGGTGGCGGAGGCCGGCCGCGTGACGGATGTGATCGGGTGGGCGCGCGACGTTACGGACGAGCATGAATCGGAAATGCGGTTCACGCAATTCGTGGAGTCGCTGAGCGCGGGCGTCTTTTTCTCGACGACCGACGGCAAGATGATCGACGCAAATCCGGCGCTCGTTCGCATGTGGGGATTCGACAGCAAGGAGGAACTTCAGGCTTCCAACATTCGCGAGCGCTATGCGGACCCCGCCCAGCGGGAAGGATTGGTTCGCGACACGGCCGCCAACGGATCGGTGCAGGACCGGCAAATCACTTACCTTCGGAAGGACGGAACGCCGATGCAGGGCCGGGCGTCGGCATTGGCGATTCGGGACCACAACGGACAGCTGCTGCGATTCCAGGGCACGATCGTGGACGTGACGGACCGGGTGGAAATCGAGAAGCAGCTTCACAGGGAACAGGAATTCACGCGGCGCCTGATCGAGTGCTTTCCGGACTTGATCGCGGTGATCGATTTAGAGGGGCGCTTCACATTCGCAAGCGAGCGCGCCAAAGACGTGCTCGGCATCGCGGGCGAGGACCACGTGGGCCGGCGCATGGGCGGCCGGACGCATCCGGACGACCAGGCAGCGCTTGCCGAAACGCTGGCGGACGTCGCCTCGGGACGAAAGCGCTCCGCCCAGCTCGAATATCGCGTGCGCCACGCGGATGGTTCCTGGAAGACGCTGCGCGGGAGCTTCGGTCCGTTATTCGACGAGGCCGGAAAAATCACGGGGGTGGTTGCGTCGGCACGCGACGTTACCGAGTCCGTGCTGATCGAGCAGCACCTCGTGCAAAGGGAAAAGATGGCCGCGATGGGGCAAATGATGACGGGGGCGGCGCACGAACTGAATAACCCGCTCACGGCCATTCTCGGCGTTAGCGACTTGCTGCGCGAACATGCGGCGGACGACGCAACGCGCCGGCGCGCGGACCTGATCCTGCAGCAGGCGCGGCGAGCGGCCAACATCGTCCAAAATCTTCTCGCTTTTTCGCGCCCCGCGGCGCTTGGAAACACGAAGGTTGGGGTGGCCGAAATCGTGGAACGGGCGCTGCTGGCGCAGCGGGCGTCACTCGCGGAGCGAAACGTCCACGTGAAAATCGAAGCGCCTCCCGACCTCCCTCAAGTGGAAGGCGATGCGCGGCTCCTGTCACAGGTTTTTGCGAATCTCATCACCAATGCCGAGCAATCGATTGCCGCCGCGCGCGGCAGCGGGAACCTGGAGATATCGGTCTCCCGACAGGGAAATCATCTCTGCATCACGTTCACGGACGATGGCGCGGGCATTTCGCCGGAGAATCTGGGGAAAATATTCGATCCATTCTTCACGACGAAGCGGCCCGGCGGCGGAAGCGGCCTCGGCCTGACGATTTGCCTGGCGGTGGTGAAGGAACACGGCGGACGAATCGAAGTGGAATCGAAACCCGGACGGGGCGCGACCTTTCACGTTTTGTTGCCGGTTGCGCCGGGCACGCCAGCCGCGACGCCTTCGACGGCGTCTCCCGCTTCGCGGAAAGAGGAAGCTGCTTCGGGCGGCGACTCCCTTGCAGGACACTCGGTTCTGATCGTGGACGACGAAGAAGGTATTCGGGAAATCGTTCAGGAGGGCCTAACGGCGCGGGGAATGAAGGCAGAGGCCGTGGAAAGCGCAGAGGCGGCGCTGGCCTACCTGAAATCGAATGCATGCGAGGCAATCGTTTGCGACTTCAACCTGCCGGGATTAACCGGAATTCAGTTTCTCGAGAAGGTGCGCGCCCAAGGGGGGAGCGCGCTGCCGTTGTTCGTGTTTATGACCGGCGAGATGCTCGATTCGGAGGCCTTCGAGCGCTTCCGCAAGGACGGAATGCGTCTGCTGCAGAAACCGTTTCACCTTTCGGCGCTGGCCGAACTCCTCGCCGAACTTTTGCAGGCGCAGCCTTCGCCGGCCCGCTGATCCTTCATTCCTCTCTCCGCTCGCGCTAGCGCGCGTTTGCCTCGGCATTCGGATCGACGCCAAAGTCCCAGACGTAGAAGCTCATTTGCTCGTTCTGCAGGACCTCGGCCAAGACGTACTCTCCAGGTGAAAGCGGCTCCCCGAGCGTAAATCGAAACACGCCTTTCGCAACCTCCCAGCGCTGCATGGGCACCGTGTTCCCGGACTGCCACTGCCGATTCTGCAACTCGTCGACGTGCTCGAGGTAGCGGCCGCCTCCATGAACCTTGGCGCGAATGAGCCTTAGATCGGGGGTGCGATTGTCGGCGGTGCGCATGTAGAACTCGGGCTGGCCGGTCCGGATGCGCATCGTGGCGTGTTCACCCTTGATCGAAATGTCGTGCCGCGTGGGGATGATCGGGACGGGAATCATCACCTGCTCGAGGAGGCGGCCCTTATTGAGCTTCGAATTTATCTCAGCTTGGGTAAGCGGCTGCATCGTATGGCCGTTGAATGCCCAAAGGCCGATCCCGGAGGGCAAGAAAACGCCCGGGGCGGCTTCGAGGCTGGCGTCAATATCGAGCGTGGTTGCGGTCCGCTCTGCTTCCTGCTTCTGCACTTCGGAGAGGATCGTCGATTCGCGTTTCGCGTATTGCGCTTCGGCTTTCTTGGTGGCGTCCCAATCCACAAGCGCGGCGGGCATCACTTCCCATTGCGAACTATCGAGGTTGTAATAGCGCACGCGGTCGCCTTCGACGTGATATTCGCGCACGAGCTCGAAGCTGCCGTCTTTCAGCATGAGCCTGATTCCACGCGAGGGCACTGGCGTGGCCACGGCGGGCGATTGATTGCCTTGAGAGGGCGTCGAAGAGGCATTGGACGGGGCTTGTGCGCCCGAAGATGACACGCTCGCCGCGAGGAACAGCAAGGCGAGGCAGGATGCCCAGGCGGTGGATGTGAATTTGAAGGGCTTTCTTGCCATAGGCGCAGCGCCTTCCGCAGGGGCATTCCCCGGATTGTACGATGCCGCGTGAGAGTAATCGGGTTGAACCGGCCTTCGCCGGAACCCGGCTACGGCGCGGCGTGCAAGAGCAGGATAGACCCGATGGATGGCGGGCCACAACCCGGTTCTGTGGAAAGGCAGCTCGAAGCAAAAGCTAATGTTCGCAGCGCGGATGCAGGGCGGTCATGATGGACAGATCTGAATTGGTGAAGAGCCACTTTTCGGCGTGGGCGCCGGCTGCCTCGGCGACGGAGGCCAGTTTGCCGAGGTGCTTGTTGCGTGCGATGCCGCGGAGGTGTTCGAGGCAAATTCCGGTGAGGCTGGCGACTTCTTCCTCGGTAAAGATCTTCTGGCTCGACTTGATCCGGACCATTGGCGGCCTCTCGATCTGTCCGACGCTGAGACAAGGCTAAACTTCGCTCGGCTTTCCTGCAATAGTCGTTCCGTACCAATCTTGAAAAACTCCCGGGCTACGCCGGAAGGCGAAACCCTCTACCGGCTATGACTTAGGGTGAAACGGGCGAAAAGCGCCCGTCCTAGGGATTGTGCAAACTTAAGGTTCAGAGAAGGAAGACGGAATCCATTCGTGGAATATTTCTACGATTTCGTGAACGGGTCCCGCAGCGAGGCGAGGTCGCACGAGCAGGCTGGGCGGTCCTTACGCGAAGGAAAACCGAAAGGCGGATCGCATGCAACTGACTATAGGTCGAATCCGCCGGCCTTCTCGAAAGCGTGAGCGATTTGCAGTACGCGGCTCTCGCTGAAATGAGGTCCGAAGATTTGCATGCCGATGGGCAGGCCCGCTTTCGTCCTGCCGCACGGCACAGAAATTCCAGGGACGCCCGCGAGCGATCCAGTGACGGTGTAAATATCCGCCAGGTACATCTGCAAGGGATCGGCGGTCTTTTCGCCGAGCCGGAAGGCAGGCGTGGGCGACGTAGGCGTGACGATCGCGTCCACCTTCTGAAACGCATCGGCGAAGTCTTGAGCGATCAGCGAACGGACTTTTTGGGCACGCAGATAGTAGGCATCGTAGTAGCCGGCGGAAAGAGCGTAGGTGCCAAGCATAATCCGGCGCTTGACCTCGGGGCCGAAGCCGCGCTCGCGTGTATTCCGATACATGTCGATGAGCGTAGCGCCGGGAACGCGGAGGCCGTAGCGGACGCCATCGTACCGCGCGAGATTGGAGCTGGCCTCGGCAGTCGCGATCAAGTAATACGCGGCGATCGCATAGTCGGTGTGCGGCATCTTGAGGGGCACGCGGCGGCAGCCGAGTTTGTGGAGCAGGGCGATGCCAGCTTCGACCTTTGCCTTGACCTCCGGGTCGAGTCCTTCGCCAAAGTAATCTTCCGGGACGCCGATGCAAAGCCAGTCGAGCGGCTTGCCGAGTTCCGCGGAGTAGTCCGGGACCGGCACGTCAGCCGATGTGGAATCGTTTGGGTCGTGACCGGCGATCACGGCGGTGACGGCGGCGGCATCGGCGACATTTGCGGCGAAGGGACCGATTTTGTCGAGTGAAGATGCAAACGCTACGAGCCCATAACGTGAAACGCGGCCGTAGGTGGGCATCAGGCCCGGTACCCCGCAATACGCCCCGGGCTGGCGGATGGAGCCGCCAGTATCAGTCCCAAGAGATACCACGGCGAGACCAGCCGCAACGGCGGCGGCCGAACCTCCGCTCGAGCCACCGGGAACACGATCGAGCGCAACCGGATTTCGGACCGGGCCGTAGGCTGAGTTTTCGTTCGAGCCGCCCATCGCGAATTCGTCGCAATTCGTCTTGCCGAGGAAGACGGCGCCGGCGCGGTCGAGGCGTTCGACGGCAGTGGCGTCGTAAGGCGGGACGTAGGATTCGAGAATCTTCGAGGCACAGGTGGTGCGGATGCCGCGTGTGCTCAACACGTCTTTGATGGCGATGGGAACGCCTGCAAGAGCAGGGAGCCTCTCGCCGCGCGCGATCGCAGCGTCGATGCGGTCGGCCTGGGAGTAGGCGCGCTCGGGCGAAAGCGTGAGGAACGCATTCAATTCGGCATTGCGGCTATCGACGCGGGCGTAGAACTCGGCAGCGAGCTCTCGCGCGGAGATCTTTTTCGCCTCAAGCGCGGCACGCACGCCGGCGACGGTCCATGAAGCCGGAGCACTCACTTTTCGATCACCCTCGGAACGCGGAAGAAAGGCTTCGCAGCATCGGGCGCCTGGGCGAGAATCGGCCCAGCCGCGTCGCAGGGAAGCAACGTGTCTTCGCGCAGCTCCGGATGACGGTCGCTGCCACCGGGGTGCAGCACCTGCGCCATCGGCTCGACATTGGCGAGATCGAGCTCATTGAGCTTTTCGACGTATGTGAGAATGCCATCGAGCTGGTCGCGATACTTGTCGACTTCCTCGGGAGTGAGCCCCAGGTGCGCGAGTTCAGCGACGCGGATCACGTCTTCACGGCTGATTTTCATGCAAATCATCTTAGTAGAAACGATTGGCAATGCAAAGGCGAGTCCACGTAGCCGAATGCAAGCGACCAGCGAAGAAAGGCGCCTTTACATCCAAGGAGCGGCAGGGAAAAATAGCGCATGCGACGAATTATCCTGGCTGCCTCTCTTTCTGGCTTTCTTTGTCTCGCTGCTGTTACGCCCACTCTTGCCCAGAAACGCCTTGTCTTGATCGATCAGGACGGTTCGGGGCCCGGCGGCTCGAACCAAATGGCGATGATGGCGCTGCTGCTTTCGCGGCAGGTGGACGTGCTTGGCATTACGATCGTCACTGGAAATGCCTGGCGCGATGAGGAGGTGCAGCACACGCTGCGCATGCTCGAACTAATCGGCCGCACAGATGTGCCCGTGGTGCCAGGCGCCGTGTTTCCGCTGGTGAGAACGCAAGAAGAGACGCGCCTTGCCGCGCCGCTCGATGGAAAGGTGGTCTGGCTGGGTGCGTGGGGGCAGGGCCCGACGACGCTGGTGCAGACGCCGAATGGAGTGGTAGGGGTGACTCCGGCGAATCCGCTGATCCATGGTCCGTGGGTGGTGCCGCCGCTACCGGAGGGCGCGCCGCATACGAAACCTCTCGATGAGGACGCCGCACATTTTCTGGTCCGGCAGGTGCACGCGCATCCGCATGAGGTGACGATTTACGCCGCCGGGCCGCTGACGGATATCGCGCTGGCGCTTTCGATCGACCCGCACTTCGCTGAATCGACGCGAGGGATCGTGATCATGGGCGGCAGCGTGAATCCCCAGACGGACGATCCCGAGTTTGCGAACAGCCCGCGGCACGAATTCAACTTCTGGTTCGATCCCGAGGCTGCGCACATCACTCTACGCGCACACTGGCCGCGAATCGACGTGACGACTGTGGACGTATCGATCAAAGCGATGTTCACGCAGGAGATGCTCGACGCAATTGCGAAATCGCCGAATCCGGCTGCGCGGTACATCGCGAAGTACTCGCAGGACCGCTACTACCTTTGGGACGAGCTCGCTGCATGTGCGTGGCTCGATCCGAGCATCATCACCAAGGAACGTGAAGTTTACATGGACGTCGATTTGAGCCACGGACCGAGCTATGGGAACACGCTGACGTGGACGGCGCAGCTCCGACCGGCGACGGACGTTCAACTCGCGCACGCGCAGCTCGATCTGAACCTGCCGAAATTTACGAAGATGTTTGTGCAACTAATGTCGGCGCCGACGCCGAGCCCGGAGCCATCCGCCGCCGAACGGCGCTGACCAGCAGATATCGGCCTTGAACGGACACCAGAGACGAAGAGAGGAAGGGAAAGCTAGGCGCGACGGCGGCGGATGAATGGCTTGTATTCATTGTCGGCTTCGTGCCGGATTCCTGAGGGCCCCGGTTTTGCAGGGATGAACTTCACTTCACGTATCAGGGTGCCGCCCCATGCATGGTTGATGCGATTGCAGAGCTCGCTTTGCATCGTTTCGAGCTGGCACTGCCACGCTTTGGCGTCCGCCGTCAATTCCAGGCGATCGTCCTCGCAGCGGACCGGCCGGGTGTGCGCCGCGAGCGCTTGTCCCACGAGCGCGGGCCACGTACTCGTGAGCCACGCGAAAGTCGCGTCGGGCCGCTTGAGGCGGTGTACGGCGCGTCCGAGAAATTCTCCAGCGCGTTCCATGAGGCTGCGAATTCTAGCACAACGCGGCTGTGGAAATGCGCGCGCGCGCTTGCGCGAGAGATTTGGCCGTGCGAAAATTACGAAGCACTCCTCCACGGTTTCCCGATCACGGTGCAGGGACATTCAGCTGGAGGGGCTCGGTACGGCGATATCGTCTAAAGGTTAGGACGTGGCCCTCTCAAGGCCAAAATCCGGGTTCGAATCCCGGTATCGCTACCAACCATCGAAAACGCCAATAAAAACGTAGGTTCCCCGTAAAACCGTAGGGGCTGTAGCCCACTTTGTTTCCCCGGAAACTCGGTAGGCGATAGCCGTATGGCTCGTCGTAATTGCCGGACGCCGTGCCGACGCGAGGAGATTCACGGAGCGCAGGATCACGGACCCCGACTTGCTCGGCGAGTTCGAGCGGGAGATCGCAAGTCCCGGCTTCGAGTCCGTGTTCTCGGTCAGAGCCGCCTAAATCTGTCGCTCGCCGACCGCGTGCGCGTGCTCACGCCCGAGGAGTGGGTGCGGCTTACCGGATCAAATTGAGTTGAATTGAGGCAGAATCCAACTTAATCCGAGGTATCGTGTTCAGGGAAGGAGCGGACTTTATGCTGACACTGGAGCCAAAAGCCTTCTTGCGGGACGGATTGACGTATGGCGAGAATCGCAGGGCTTTCCTGTTTGATGTTATCGGACTCCGAGAAGGGCAACGGATTCAGATCGCCGAGAAGCGTCGCCGATGGCAGATTCGTCGTGCGACCGATGGTGGGGATTACGGCGGTTGGTCGGGTCGATTCGGGACTGCCGAAGAAGCACTCGCCAGTCTCGGATAGGCGCAACAGGTTTATCCTACCGAACGCTCCTGTTGCAAGTGCATAGATTTCCCCCATAGCTGCCATTAGACTCTGGTATATGCGGAGTCGCTCAACATGAGATGGCGGAGATGGATTGCAATTTCTGTCGCCGTCATCGCCCTCGGTGCTAGCTCTTTCTTCGCCTACCGCGCCTATTCCCGGCATCGTGATCTGGCGGAGACTCTCCAATGGATGGAACAGACCTACAACCCGCACGAGGGCGGCGAAAACCTTGGTCTTGGTCACGGCGACGAGACGCACTATCTGGAAAACAGCACCCTCCATACCGAGGAAGTGACCGAGGAGTTTCGCCAGACACTTGCCTACAAGGGGGGCTGCATGATCGTGATCCATGACGAGACCGTTCCAATCGGCGTCTATAAGACAGTTTACGGCAGTGGGGACTACACATTGAGCCTGTGCGACGTAGACCCGGAGTCAATCAAGATCACAACCTACGACTTCCACAAGGATGTGGGCGGTTGCGCCGACCCGGAGCAAGTGCAATTGTTCGGCCTTGATTGCACGTCAGCCGAAATCGTGTTTCACATGCGAAACGACATGCCCAAGATCAAGGACGATTCGGTGACCATATATGCAGAGCTAACTGGTACGAACCACGAGTTGCAGAGCCACAACCTGATGAGCAAAGGTTGGTTCATCGTGGATGATGTCACCTACGCACAGCGATTCGCCAAAGCATTGAAGCACGCCGTGGAATTGTGCGGCGGAAAGGCGTCTAAATTTTGACCCTGACGCCCCTAGCTTTGTAAACGTGATCGTCAGTGACGCCAGTAAATCCAATCGTAGATTTCTATTCCAATGCCAGCCCCGATCACAGGGGCCGTTACCTGCAAGAGATTCTTGAGTGGTCGGACGATGAGCTTGAGCGCGTACACGACTACATCCAATGGCTTTTTCCGTTGCCGGACCGAAGCGGCTTCAATGTGAGTGCCCCGGTGCTAGACGGGGGAACGATCCGCGAATTTCGTTCGCGTCCGAGCCTTCAACGTAACATGCGAGCATCGTTCCTTCGGATGCTCGCATTCTACGGACTGGAGATTGCCGAGTTGCCGGGGCCGGTTGTTAGGTCCGAGTCCAGTTTTGCACAGCGCTCAGAAAATTGGCTTACGGAGAACAACCATAACCATCTGAGGATTACCAGAATTCTACGGTCCTCACGACTTCTCGGTTTGGACGCCGAGGCGCTGGCGTTCTTTGGCCTTCTCGCCGACATTTACAACCTCGAAATAAGCAGCAGTTTTCCTCGCATCTCAGATGAGACATTTCGCTTCTGGAAATCGGCTGTGTTCTAACGATGCCGCCCGCGCTTTTGCTGCAACCGCACCTTGACCTGTCAAGCCCGCGCTTTCGCTGACAACGCTCCCCGTTGTCTCCCGCCCGCTTTCATGGCATCGTCCCCCGATGGAAAAGTTGCTCACGACGAAACAGGTGTGCGAAATTCTAGGCATCAGCAAGAACACACTCGGCAAGCTCATCAAGACCGGAAGGCTCAAGGCGCACATGGTCGGCAGGGCGTGGAAGTTTAAGCCGTCCGACATCGAGAAATTCCTTGAGCGGGTGCGTGTAGGAGATTGACGGGAGAATGCACGAAATGACAGCGATTATAGGATTGGCGTGCGACTGCAACCACACTTCGCAAACGGGCAACATAATTTTGTGCGCTGACCAGCTTATATCCTATTCCTCGGGCGGGATTCCCATTAGCAGTAACGCGCATGGAAGCAAGATGTTTGACCTTCCTTGCGGGTTCTTTGTGGCAATCGCCGATGATATTAGCAGGAGCCATCAGGTCGTGAGCTTTCTTTATAATCGAATGCTTGAGCTTGGCATCTCGCCCGATTCCAAGGATGCAACGGATAAGGTTAAGCTGGCGTTAGCGAACACCGCAGACTACGTCCGGGTGTGGATTCGCAAGGAAATATGTGCGAGCTATGGAGTGTCTGAGAACGAATTTCTGCATGACAAGAAACTGGCCAAGCGCGAGACCATACGCTCCGATTTGAGAGAGGCTGTGCTCTCGACGGAACTGATTGTCGGCGGCTTTGGCTCCAAATCTTCGCTCGTCCTGTTCTACACGAATTGCGTAGACATTCAGGAACAAAGCAGCCCCGGAGTATTTTGCGGCGGGAGCGGTAGTATCGCTGCGCTCAACTGGCTCAACTTTAGAGGACAGAATTGCTTTATGAGCACGCAGAGAAGTTATTTTCATGCGCGCGAGGCGATGCACTTTGCCGAGCTTAGCAGGGCTGTCGGACCAACATGCTACACAGTGCTGTTGTGTCCAGAAGAAAAGCCGATTGTTATTGGGAAGGACAAGGACGAGAAATTTATTGGAGGCTGGCTAAACGAATTTCATGTTCACAAAACGGACGCACTGGATTCTCCAGAAAAACGGGGGCACTTCGAGCTTGCGCTTGGCGTGAGAATCAAGCAGTTGGCTTCTCAAATGTCGAAATAGATGCAGTAATCATGTGGCGCAAAGTATCGAGGAACAGATTGACCCAGTGCTTCACCCCGGCAGAGAATCACCAAGGAAGTCGAGGCAGCGATGAAAACGACTATTAAATGCGCTTTGGCTGGCGTTGGTCTCGGTTTCTTGTGTGCGCCTTTTTGGATTTTGCTCCCGAAGGATGCCAACTGGTTCGAGTTGTGGATCGTTCCTCTAGGCTTTTGGTGCTCTCTTTATTTTTGGTTGCATCCCGATGCCGTGGGGTCTCGCGCCGGAGGCGTCAAAAAGCAGCGTTTGAACCTAAACGGCAAGACCATAGACAATCGACTCGACATCTCGCGGAAGCAAGAAGAGGTTTTAGTCGAGTGCCAGACCGCCCTTGAGAACCTCTACACCAACGGCATGGGTGCGCGAGAAATCGCAGTCATGCTTCATAATGTCGGACCTGCTGTTCCCGAACAGGTGAATGAGTTTCAGCCATTCGGGTTTGCCGCCGTCTATTTCGATGACGACTTATTTGCGTCCTTTATTAAGGGCGATTCATGGGCTGTCAAGGAAGCAACGTTCCCACCGAAATGAGAATTCAACTCGAAGTGCCGCTCCCCACTTGAAGCGGATACTTCGGACGGAAGACACAATGTTGAAAAAGATGATCGTGCTGTTTCGTGAGTACGTGGAGAAAGGCGAGGCGGGTGGAGGTGCGGAGGATGTGGAATTGAATTTGATATTCGCCCGACACCTAATGAACGAGATAGAGGCTCTATGCCCTCACACGACCATCGACATGGGCGAGTGCGTTACATGCGGCAAGCGAATCGAGCAGCCGAAGGCGTAGTGACTGTAGCCCAACTGTAGCCCGCAAGCGCGATTTCCTTGAAACCAGTGATAGTTCCTGATAACCTGTGAGAGTAAATCGCAGTTGGGAACAAAGCGGTTACAGAAAAAGCCCCGTTTTTACAGCCTCTTTTTGATGCAGGTAGGTAATCCCGGTATCGCTACCAATCAGCGCGGACCGAGAAATGCGACAAACTTACCGACAACTTACCACCAGCCTCAAATCGGAAACTGCGATGGGCGCCGCTTGCGGTCGAGTTCGTTTGCCCACAGCAGGATATCGAGCAAGCGGGCACGCTCGATGTTTTCGAGCCCGGTGTGCGTGATCAGCAGGCTGGCAATCTTGGCCGGGCAGTCTTCGAGGAAACTCGGACCAGCAGAGCTCTTTCCTTCTTCTGTCGCCGCCCTGGGCGCGCTTCCTGCTCGCTCATATTCTTCCAGCCGGTCGTAACAATGGGACACGAGATGGCCCACACACAGGAAGCGAAAATCAATCCAGGAGACTGCGTGCTCTGAACATTCGGCCGAATCGCAGGGGATCGATTTGCCGGTCGAGGCTTGGGCATTGCCTTTGTGAAAGGGTGGTTGTAGGTCGTCTCTCGTCATACTGGGCCCGTTTTCTCTCGATATGTTGTTCAACACAGTCTTCTTCGCAATCTTCGCCGGAACCGCCGCGGCGAGACTCAGCAGACGCTTGCCCTTTTGGCGTGCGGGCAGCGCTCCGCCGGTTGTGGAAGGACCGCCTGAAACGTCTGCACCTTCGTGCAGACGTCCACGAGGGGAGAGAGCAGGGCGCGGACGACAGAGAATTCCTCCCAGGAGTTATTTGCGGCTTGATCTTCCGTTTCCCAGAAGGTCAGTACCAGCAGATTCCGGGATTCCTTTTGTGCGCATAGCACAATTGCGCCCGCAAATCCGGGCACTTCCTGCAGGAGATCGATCAGCGGCCCCTCGAGGCACGTCTTGAGCTCCTGAATTTGCCCCGGCTTGGAGATGAAACCCACCGAACGGACGTTTTCGGTGATTCGGATTGTTTTTCTGTCCAGCGCGAAGCTCTCGGCTTCCAAAAGTGCGTCCCCCAGCCGAACTTTAGATGAATCGTCGATCGCCATCGCAGTATGTGCCACGCACATCCTCCCCAGGCCCGGCTCGAAGCGGCGCCGGACAAAGACAATTTGTCAGGCAGACCACCCGGAGTCCGGGGGTTGCGGGCGGATGGTCTGTCTGACTTGGAACCGCCAACGGCTTGGGCGGTGCCTTCGCTTCATCAGAGGGATAGTGTGCGAAAGGCTGCGAGCGTTTCATTCCGGGACAAAATTCTTTGGCGTTCGCGGATTTCGCTCGAACGAGCTTGAAAATAGGATGCTGAAATCGAAGGGATCGAAGGTTAGGTTCATTGCGCAAGCTAGTGAGCGAATATATACTTTTGGGCTCGTCGGCCGGGGGTTGTGTGGAACTGTTCTTCTTCGATGAGGCCTATTTCCGGCGTCTCCGGGACCGCGATCCCCTGACGGAATCCCACTTTGTCGCCTATTTTAGCGATCTTCTGCATATCAAGTTGAGAGCGCGCTTTATTTCCGCGCCAGCCGTTGAAGACATCAAGCAGGAGACGTTCGTGCGCGTCTTGAAGGCTGTGAGAAGCGAGAGCGCGATCCGCGAGCCTGAGAGGCTGGGGGCCTTCGTTAACTCCGTGTGCAACAATGTGTTAATGGAATTCTACCGCTCTTCATCGCGCACGGAGCAGGCCGATGAGGATGCGCCGGACCTGCCGGATCGGACGATCGACCTTGAGGGTTTCCTGGTGACGAAGCAGACCTGCGAGCATGTGAGGCGCGTTCTTCGCCAACTGCCTGCCAAGGACAAGAGGCTGCTTCGCGCACTCTTTCTCGAAGAGAAGGAGAAGGACGAAATCTGCCGCGAGTTTGGAGTGGATCGAGACTATTTTCGAGTACTCTTACACCGCGCCAAAGAGAGTTTCAAAGTGATGTATCAGAAAAGCGCGCAAGCCGCGGGCAACAAAGCACTTTTGTTTGCTGTCGCGATGTATATGGAAATCTAGGCGAAACGATTTGGGGGCTGGATTCACTATTCAGACGTGGGTATGAACCATTCGGAGGCAGTCCGGGCGAAGGCGGCCGAGCAGTATCTGCTCGGAGAGATGCGCGGGCCGCTGCGCGAGGAATTCGAGGAGCACTTCATGGAGTGCTCCGAGTGCGCCGCGGACGTTCGGGCCGGGGTGGCATTCATCGAGAGCGCGCGAGAGGCGCTGCGTCTGGAGCCTTCGGCCGGAGTGGAAACCGCTCAGACGTCTCCTCAACCTAGTTGGCTTGCGGCGCTTTTCCGGCCGGCGATCGCGGCTCCGGCTTTTGCGATCCTACTGGCGATCGCCGGTTATCAGGGGATAGTAACAATTCCTCATATCAAGTCGCAGCTTTCACTGGCGAACTCGCCCCGCGCTCTTCATGCATTTTCGCTGATTGGGGCGAACTCACGAGGCGACACGGCGGTTGTCGTTGCGGTCCGGCCCGATGAGGCATTCACTCTTTACCTGGACATTCGCCCGGATCCGTCGTTTTCTCTGTATACTTGCGAAGTCGAAAACGGAAGCGGCGTACCCGAATTCTCCGTGCAGGTTTCCGCCGAAGAGGCCAAGAATACCGTGCAGATTCTTGTTCCCCCCTCCCGACTGACTCCGGGCCAATATGTTATGGTCGTGCGCGGTATTGCGGCGGCGCAAGGGGCCGGGGGCGGCGGAGCCGAGGTGATGCGCTCTCGTTTCTCAGTTGAATTCCTGAAATAAGCATCAACACAATCTTTCGAACGAAAAACTCCAGAAGAAAGGAAACTGTGCGATGGCGGACACAGCATTTCCCAAGGTCTATCACTATAGCGCTCATGGTCACGCATTGAGCGCCCGATTCGAGCGGCCCGTCCAGCACCTGATCGAGGTACAAGCTGCGAGTTCGCTGCCGACGATGGGTGGACACGGCAACGCGCGCGTGAACGGCTTCCAGTTTCAGGAATTTGTGTCGTTCAAGGCCGGGTACTCGCACGTTTCCGGCAGCAAGAAGCTTGAGGATGGGACATACACGACGCTGGCGACGGCCACAGTGGAAGGATTGAATATCCTGGATGTCGTGACGGCAGACCGCCTCGTCGCCCGGCTTGCTACGCAGCACCCCGAGGAGGATCATGAGCCGCGCATCGTAGTGCTGGGAAGCAAATTCGAAAATCTTCGAATTGCGGGGTGCCCCGTCGAAGTGGAACTGAATCACGAATTCTTCCTGCGACTCGATACCTTCGAGGCGATTCGGAAAGAGCTTGCATCGAACAGCGATTTCCGCAAAATTGCGGAGGATCCGTTTCAAACCGGTCAGAAACAGAAAATGCCGGATGCGCAGGGAGTCCTGCTTTGCTCGCTCGTGAAGGACATGAAGACGACTTGTCCCGGGGTGAAACGCCAGGGCCACGCCTTTGTGGTGCCGCAATTCGGAAAGGTGTACGTCGCCGAGATGCTGGCCAAGCACGGGACGCGCACGCTTACGATGCTACGGCTCGAGATGGGCTCGCCGGTTTCTGGCGCGGCGGTGGCAGGGGAGGCCAGCGTCAATGGCAATCCCTGGCCTTAGGACTCTTCTGTCTCGCGCTGGCTCTCGCAAATGCCGGCTGCCGAGCGCGAAACCCGGCCAGTGCGGCCGAGATTTATCAGAATTCGTGGCTGAAGGTGAAACGCGGCGATCTTAATGGTGCACAGGCGCCCGTTGAACGGGAGCTGCGCGATTTCCCCGATCCCGACTCCGAATGGCACTGGCGCTTCACCACCCTGAAAGCTGAGATTTTGCTTAGGAAGCGGTTGTCGAAGGAAGCGCTCGATCTTCTTCGCCCCGAGTTGCCCGCCACGCTCGCCACGAGCGATTTGGCCGTCCGCCGGAAGCTAACCCAGGGCGGCGCCGAAGGATTTCTGTTTCATTTTGCGGCCGCGGAGCAGCGATTCGCGGAGGCCGACACCCTCGCCACGAAATACCATCCGGAACTGCTCGGCGAACTGGCCTTGCGCAGGGGTACCCTTTGCTTCCTGCAAGACGACGGCCCGGGCGCGGAATCGGATTTTCGCACTGCCCTGCGGATCGCGCGGCAGCAGAAGGATCAGTTCCTCGAGGTTGCGTCGCTTGGCAGCCTCGGTCTGATTGCCGCGCAGCAGGAACACTACGATGAATCGATCGACTGGGATCGGACAGCGCTGGCACTTGCGCAATCGATCGGGGATGAAGGTTCCGAGGGCAACATCCTCGGCAATATCGCCTGGAGCCTCTTCGAGCTAGGGGACTACCAGGGATCGGCCGGCCTTTTTCGCCAGGCCGAAGAATCCGCCACAAAGCATGGGAATACGGGCGGCGAGCTCGTTTGGAGTGTCGATATCAGCTCGCTCGATTTCTACCTGCGCCATTATTCCATTGCGGAAGAAGAGATTCGCAGGGCGCTCAGCCTCGCTCGCCAGCTTGGCGAACAGGAAGAGGTAGCGCGGTCGTTGAACACTCTGGCTAGCATCCTGCTCGCCACGGGCCGCGTACAAGACGCGGATGATTCCATCGAAGAGGCATTGAAAATATTTCACACTACGGACGATCGCGACGAAGAGCTTTCGTCGATGGTGATGAAGGGGCGCATTGAGGCAGCGCGCGGTGACGCGTTGGGAGCGGAACAGCTTCTGAAACGAGTGATCGACGATCCTGCGGCCGGCCCGTCGATCCGATGGGCCGCAGAGACGCGCCTCGCGACAGCCTATGAAAATGAAGGCATGCCAGACGCCGCGGAGCAGGAGTTTCGCAAATCTATTGCGACGGTCGATATGGCTCGCTCTTCCGTTACGGACGAAACCCTACGCGTTTCGTTCCTGACGAACGCGAAGGAGCTGTACGATGACTACATCGCATTTCTTATTTCGCACCACCGCAACGAGGAAGCTCTCGATATCGCCGCGCTGACCCACTCGCGAACTCTACTCGAGGGTTTGAATCTCGGTCCAGAAGAGGAAAGGATTCGAAGTGGAAGCATAAGTTGGGGACAGATCGCGCGGCGGGAACATGCCGTCATACTCTGCTACTGGATGGGTGCCGGCCATTCCTATCTCTGGGCGATTGCGCCATCGGGCGCCGTGAATCTTTTCGTGCTGCCTCCAGAGGATCAAATCGATCCCATCGTGCAATCCTACGGGAACGCACTGCTGGGGCCCTTCGACGCGCTCGAGACACGGAATCCAGATGGCGAGCGTCTCTATCAGATGCTCGTTGCTCCGGCTGCGAGCTTGATTCCGAAGGGATCTCGAGTGGTGATCGTTCCCGACAGCAGCCTGTGCGGGTTGAATTTTGAAACGCTGCTGGTTGCTTCTCCCGCTCCGCACTATTGGATCGATGATGCGGTGGTTGCCTATGCGGATTCGCTCCTCCTTGTGGCCGCGGCGAAGCCATCCTCAAACCCGGAGCGCCCACGGCTGCTGCTGATAGGCGATCCTGTATCGCCGGGCGATGAATTTCCTTCGCTGCCGCAGGCCAAAGTCGAGATGAGCGACATCGAGAAGTATTTTCCGTCCGGCGAAACGACAGTGTTTTCTGGCCATGAAGCGACTCCCGAAGCGTATCTGGAAAGCAAGCCCGGCCAATTTACATACATTCACTTCGTTGCCCACGGCACATCGAGCGAACTGAGGCCTCTCGAATCATCGGTCGTTTTGACCCGGCAGGGCGATTCCTTCAAGCTCTATGGCCGGGACATCGTAAGGCTTCCTCTCAAGGCTACGCTGGTCACGATATCGGCTTGTAGCGGAGTGGGTTCGCGCAATTATTCCGCGGAGGGAATCGTCGGCCTGTCGTGGGCATTCCTGAGGGCTGGAGCTCACGGCGTGATCGCGGCCCTCTGGGAGGTCGACGACGCCTCTACTTCGACGCTGATGGATGGCCTCTACGCCCAGATCAGTGCGGGGAAGGATCCTGCAATCGCGCTGCGAAACGCGAAGCTCGCGTTGCTGCATTCGAGCGGCGTTTACCGGAAGCCGTTTTACTGGGCGCCCTTTCAGTTCTATCTCGGCTCCTAAGGATTCCTTCCGCGGGCCCTTCTTCCATTTCAGGTTTGTGGCCGATCGACTTATAATCCCAACCACCAAGGCTATCCTACTCTTGCCAGAAGCCGGCCCCAGCCCGGAGCGCTATTCGCTTGCCGTCATCACCGATGACGCTGACATCTTCCCTGAAATCCGAAAATACTTAGGCGGAGAGTTTCGTACTTCTCTTGCGACCACCGAGGACGAAATCAAGGCGGTCATCGACCGCGATGAAGTTCATGCCATTCTCTTCAGCCTGGATGCTATCGGTGAGGGGCTTGCGGACGGCCTCGAAGTCCTCGAAGAAATCCGCAGGATTCGCGACGATGTCGTCCTCGTCGCTTTCACGCGGAGCAATCAGCGCACGATCCCGCTGAAAGCCAGCCAGGCCGGGGCGGACGAGTTCTTCCTTTTCCCGATCAACTACGACGAGCTGAAAATCGTGCTATCGCGCGCGATCGAGAAACGAGCCCTCGAGCTGGAAGGCCGGCGGCTGGTGCAACAGGTGGAGAACAAGGCCGTCTTTTTTGGTCTGGTCGGCGTAAGTCCCGCCATGCAGAAAGTGTACCAGGCCGTTGAAGCGGTGGCCGGCACCGGTGCGTCCGTTGTGATTCGGGGCGAAAGCGGTGTCGGCAAGGAACTTGTGGCCCGGGCAATCGTTCAGTGCAGCGATCGCGCGGCGCAGCCTTTTGTCTGCTTGAATTGCTCCGCTCTGCCGGAGAGCCTCATGGAGTCCGAGCTTTTCGGCTACGAGAAAGGCGCCTTTACCGGAGCCGACGCGGCTAAGCCGGGCCTGATCGAGTTCGCGCACTCGGGGACTCTTTTTCTTGACGAGATTACGACCTTGCACCACAGCCTGCAGAGCAAGCTGCTGCGGGTGCTGCAGGAACGCTCCGTACAGCGGTTGGGCGGGCGCTCGGCGAAGCGAATCGATTTCCGTCTGATCACGGCGACGAATGAGGATCTCGAAGACTGCGTTCGCAAAGGGCGTTTTCGCGAGGATCTATACTTTCGTATCAACGTTGTGCCCATCAGCGTTCCGCCGTTGCGGGAACGCCGGGGCGACGTGGCCCTTTTGGTGGATCACTTCATGCGGATTTACTGCGCCTCCATGAAGAAGCCGCTCAAGACTCTGGCACCCGAGGCGTTGGAGGTTCTGGAGGCTTACGAATGGGCTGGAAATGTCCGGGAGCTCGAAAACGTGATCCAGCGAGTCGTCGTCATGGTAGGCAGCCCAATCGTGGGCCTCGAAAACTTACCCCAGCAGCTTCTCCAACACAGCGCGACAGTCCAGGAAGCTATCCTGATACCCGAGGAGGGCGTGGATTTTGACGCCGAGATGGAACGCGTGGAGATAGCTTATCTGAATGCGGCACTCCGGCGCACTGGCGGCAAGAAGAGCGCGGCGGCGAAGCTTTTGCGGCTGGATGGGCAGCGAATGAAGTACCTTTGCCGGAAGCACGGGATCCAATAGGCAAAGATTGGTTGAAAATTAACCATGCCATGGTCGATTTTTAACCGCTCGGTTAAATTTTGCCATTTCGGCTCAATCGGCCCGCTAGTACCTTCGTACTAAGCCCTTTATTTCCAGTTCCGGGCCGCATGGCCCCCGGCCCTAGGAGATTGGCAACTCTCCTGCAGTAGGTGATGGTGCACGGCGAAAACAAAATTCAGCGAGGAGAGCCAGCCCAATGTCGATCGAAAAGAAGAGCCTAATCAGCACCCTCAAGACCACCAGGAAGGCCAACGCGGTAAAGGACGACATCTCGGGCGCAGCGAGCACGAGCCCGGCCCAGAAGCTGGCGAATGTGAAGCACGCGAACGTGAAGCACGCCAATGTGAAGCATGCGAATGTGAAGCACGCGAATGTGAAGCATGCAAACGTGAAACATGCAAACGTCAAGCATGCCAATGTGAAGCACGCGGTGGTGAAAGGGCTGTAATCGCTTCCGACCATACTGGCGAAGCGCCAACCGAGGCCCCGACCCAAGTCGGGGCCTTTTTGTTCTACCAGATCTTTCGGGCGAAGAAGCGCCACCCTTCCCGCCAGAACAGTCCAGCTAGACTGCGCCGTTTTCCGTAAATCCTCGCGGTCCCAACCATTCCGGGCTTGAGCTGCCCATCGGGATTATCTATTTCCATTTGTGCCGTGTAAAAGTTCGCGGCGGCCAAGCCCTTGAACTGGCTTGCCTGCGCGATCGCCGGATCGATTTCGGACGATTTCGGCGCCAAGGAAGTTACTCGAGCATCGCGTCTTCCCCAAAGCCCGTCGACCTCCAGCCGAGCCGGTGCCCCGATTGCAACCTTGGAAAGATCGTGCTCGGAAATGAAAATGCGTGCGCGCATCCGACTCAGGTCTCCCACTTCGACCAACATTGTACCCGCGGGCGCGTAGGTTCCAAGCCGGTTGACAACGCGCGGCGTGAGTACAACGCCGGAAATGGGGCTAAGGACCCGGAGGTCAGATGTCTCCTTTTGCAGATTGCCGGCTTGGAGCGCCAACCGGTTGCGTTCCTGATCCGCCGTGCCGAAATCCGCGTAGTGCAGCGCAGCCGAATTAGCCTGTATGGACGCCAGCTGATAATCCGCTTGCGTGCGGGCGAGCTCTGATTGAAGCGGCAGGTCGCGGAGTTGGACAAGCACATCGTCCGCCTGAACCTGGGCGCCTTCGTCCACATAAACGCGCGTGATGCGGCCCGGAACGACGTTGCGTACGACTGCAGTTCGTACTGGATCGAGTACAAACCGCCCTTCGACCGAGTCGTGCCAGAGCGGCAGCAGGAGAACCAATGCCGCCGCGCCGACCCCCCAAGGATGTCGCGAGCCAAGCCACGCCCAAACGCGATCTTTCTTATCCAGGTAGACGAATTTCATAAAGTTCACCAGTATGCGGATTCTCGAACGAAATATCAGGGCCGCCGTTGCCAGCTCCGGAACGAACGACCAGTCAGGATCAAAATTGCGGAAGACGTTTCCCACCAGCCGTGCTATCACGTAGAGCACGGTGTAACTGTAGAGGCCGGACAAAAGGGCGTACGCGGCATAGCCGAGGCGACGGCGCCGCGGCACGTATGGCACTTCCACGGGAAGCTTCCAGACATGACGTTTCACCCATGCGGACAGGTAGGCTGTCGAATTCTCCTTCAAATCCATCAAACCGAGAATCTCGCTCATGATGTAGTAGCCATCGAGCTTGATCAATGGATTGAAATTGATCAACACCGAGGCAATGCCGGTGATGAGCATCATCATGTAAGCGACCGAATGCAGCATCGTGTCGGGAGGCGACATCCACCAGATAATGGTTGCCACTACGCAGATATAAAGCTCGGACCACGCACCCGCCAGAGCGATCACCATCCTCTGGTAGCGCGACGCGAATACTTCGCCTTCCGTGGTGTCCGTGTAGAATCCGGGCGCAAGATAAATCAAAAGAAGGCCCATGGAAGGAACGCGGCCGCCGTAATGCTTGCATGCGTGGCCGTGGCCGATTTCGTGCCAGCACATTGCTCCCAACGCGACCAGATAGAAAGTTGCGACGTCGGCCCAGCTTTTTTGAGAGAAATTGAAGAAGTGCAGGGTATCGCGCCCGATTTCGCCCCAATACTCGATCGTGATGGCCGCCATAATCGCGAAGAACACGAGTGTAACGACGGTGAACCACCACGTGTATATAAACGAGGTGTGCTTATGGAGCCAGGTAAGAAATTTGTCCGGATTTACCGCCGGAAAAGTGATCTGCGCCAGATCCCCCCACTTGCTTTTCTTGGTTCTTAGGGCTTTCCGCCGTTTCTGCGCATCTTTCTGCATCAAGAGGATGTTTTTCTCTTGCGGTGTTTTGTACCAGAATCCGTCAGCCTCCAGAGATTCTGCGAATTCGCGGACTTCGTCGGTGCCGTACTCAACGCCAGTCTGCGCCGAATACAACCTTGCAACTTCTTCGTATGAACGGTTGCCGTCAAACAGCTGCGCGAGTTCCCAATTAGCCTTTGGAAAACGAAACATGGCGTCCTCGCCCGGCACGAGGACGCGAACAATGGATTTTCCGTCCTCGATATGTTCCTTGAAAACGGCATTGGGGGGGACGCGCGGCGCGAGCTCGGAAATAATGCGTGCCGGAAGATCGGGCAGGGCAACGTCGAGGACGCGCGTGAGATTCATTGCACGTGATCGAGATGGACTGAAGCTGTCATGCCTGGCCGCAGCGAACCGCGGTTGCCGGTGAGTTCGACCAAGACCTCGAATGTCCCGCTTGCAGGATCGACCACGGGGCTGATTTCACGGACTCGCGCCACGTGCCGCTCTCCTGGTGCGTCAGGCGAATCCACCGCGAATGATTGCCCGCGGCGGACCCTTCCAAAGAGCTTCTCCGGCAGGGTGAATCGGACGAGGAGCGGCGCTTCGCTGGTAATCCAGAAGAGGCGATCACCTTTGGCCACCGTCTGCCATTGCCGGACGTAGCGGCGAGCTACCAGTGCGTCAAACGGCGCGACGATTTTCGTCTTGTCCAGTTCGAGCTCGATCGAGCGTTCATCGTCCCGTGCGTTGTTCAGCAGCTCTGTGACACGCTTGATATCCCAATCGTGCGATTCGACCTGGTATTTCGCGTGCTGCACCTGCTCGGCGGAAGTCAGACCTTCATTCCACAATTCCTGAGCGCGAGCGTAATCGGCCTGTACAACGGCTCTTTCGGCCTTCCAGTTGTTGAGATCGTCTTCGATGCTGCGGGCTTTCGCCCGTGCGGCGTCCAGGTTCGCCTGGAGTTCCCGGTCATCCAGTTGCGCCAGCAATGTTCCGGCTTTCACACGCGCCGGCACGTCGTAGAAAATATTGGCGACCACGCCATCGCGCGGGGCGGTCAGGTCCACTTCATGCTCAACGACAATCGGTCCCGAAACGACGAGGGCCGGATCGGGCGCCGGCATGGCCGGCTGGACGGGCTGCGCCGCAGGCGTTGCGGGAAGACTCGCTGCGCTGGAAACCGCCTCCAGCGGGGGCTTATCGCTGCCGCAGCCTGTGATTTGTAGCGCGGCAAATACAACCGCGAAGAAAATGACCTTGCGCACTTCGATCCTCCGGCCTGCGCCTACCACCCGAACCAATACCAGAGCTTCGAATAAACCCAGAAAAATGACCCGCGGAAGAAAACGTAGCCGGCCGGTCGCCAGCCTACACGGATTTTCCCGCGCCCTTCCATCCCGGTGCGAATGGCGCCATCCGGGTTGGGAATGGACACTCGCGAATAAAACACGGTCGAGTCCTGGACGGTTTCCGCCTTTGGGCTGACGATGACGACTTCGCCGTGAAACGTTCGCGTTGGGTAGCTATTCAATTTGACGGACGCCTCTTGCCCAACGCGCAGCAAACCTGCGTCAGTGTCCGACGCGGCGACATCCACGATCGCTCGCAAAGTGTCAACCACCTCGGCGAAGGAATCGCCGCGACCGAGCTTGCGGCCCGCGAAATCTTCGACATGCGGGGTGGCGATTATCCCGTCGATCGGCGAGCGCAGTTGCGAATGGGCCAAGAGCTCCCGTGCGCGGTCGAGCTCCGCCTTCCAGTACGCCGCCTGGACGCGCTGCACGCCCGCCGTGGTGCCGTCGTTGGTTGCGAGCGCTTGATTCATTTGCAGGAGCGACGATTGGTATCGAGACTGCGCTTCGGCGACCGAGGACTCTGCATTCCAGTCTTCCATTTCGGCAACCACCTGCCCGGCGCGAACGACTTGACCTTCCTTGACGAGGACTTTGCTGACCACACCGTCCGTTTCCGGCTGAATTTCGGCCTGACGGAGCGGAGCCACCACGGCATCGCCATCTACGCGAAACGGGAGGGGAACGGCGACGAGAAAAATCAAAGCCGCGGCGGAACCGGCAAGAATCAACGCGCGGCGGCGCTTTTCCATCGCCAGGAACTTGCGCTTGCGCACCAATACGGGCTCGAGAACCGAGATAAAAGGCACTTCCTTGTACATTTGCGCGTTACGGAGCGCGACCGTGGCTTGACTCGCGAGAACCTGCAAAATCTCCAGGTGGGCCGCATTCAAGAAATCAGGATCCCGGCTTTCCAGACACAACATTCCCACGCGGCCCGTATCGTCATTCAGGGGCATTGCGTAGAATCCACGCATCCCGGATTCGGCAAAATACTTTCGAAACTTTGCCCGGGTCTCTTCCCGGTCGGCGTCGATTTCATCGCCATGTTGGCGAACGTGAACGATCTCAGACGACAGCGCAGCCCATTGCAGCACTTCGTTCAGCGGCGCGATTTCCGGCGAGTCGGTATCGATTTGCGTGAAACCAGTAACGGCGCTGAGTTTGAAGCCGCCATGGCGCTCGAGAACGAGCGCGGCGCGTTCGTAGGGAATCACGGCCTGGGGCGCATTCACAATGGTCTGCAGCATGCGCTCGAGATTCAGGGTTGACGTGATCTCGTGGCTGACGGTGTTGAGCGTTTCGAGAATCTCCACTTTGCGTTCGGCCACCAAGAGGCTCGCGTTGTGCAAGGCGGTAGAGGCGGTATCGCAAAGGTTTGTGAGCGTGAACAGATCGTCTTCACCAAAGCCTGTGCCATCGGACTTGTTTACGACTTCCACGACGCCGACGAGAGAACCCCGATCCATGATCGGCGCCGCCAGTAGAGAGTGCACCAGGGTCTCTCCGGCCGAAGCGTTGCGCGCCTCGAGTCGCGGGTCCGCCGGGTCCGAAATGCAAACGCCCTCCCCATTGTCGGAAACAACGCCGGCGACTCCTTCGTTCGGCTTGAGAACCTGTCCCTGGAAGGATGTGTGATCTTCGCCGCTCTGATGCAACAACTCGAGAGTTTCATCCGGATGCAAGAGCCAGATGTTTGCGGCCTGGGCTCCCAAAATGTCCAAGAACTTAGAGCCGATCAGCGGCAATAATTCTTCCATCTCGAGAGTCGACGAAAACACCTTTTCGAGATCATAGAGTTGCGTGATGCGACTGATGGACGCGAGGGTCTCGTTTCGTTCCTCTTCGTAGGATTGCGCGGACACGATCGCTGCGGCGCCTAGCTCGCACACCGGCTGCAAGGTTTCGATCGCTTCTTCGGATAGCTCATCGTCGAACGAAAGAATTTCCAGCGCCCCGACCAGCGTTTCGCTTCTGACTAAAGGCAGGTAGCAGAGCGAACGCAGCGTCTTGCGTATGTCGACGTGTGGATAGTCTTCCCGTTTCAGCGCCGTCCCGCTGCGCAGAACTGGGGAGGCGTCTTCCATCAATTGGCCGAGCAGGGCGGAATCCGAGTCGATTCGTTGATCGTTGATGCTGGCCTCGCCGACGGTCGCTTTCGGCGTCCAGTACGTGGCATCCGATTCCGCCGCAAGCGTGTAGACGCTCACCGCGGAATCGGGCAGAAGTTCAGCGACGAAGCGAGCAAGGGCGTGCGCCCGCGGCGCTACCTCCTGCTCCACTAGCAGACTGGAAGAGAGGACAGAGAGATCCAGAATGGATTCCTGTTTCCGGCTCAACTGCGTTCTAGCCTTCGGCCCATTCACTCGTTCGGGGAAACTGTCCGGCGGACTGAGTTCCTTGCATTTTGGGCCCGGATTCACTACAACTTGTGTGCGCGCACTCTAACAAAGGCACTTGCAGGTGTCAACGACAGCGGGAAACGCGACCTTCCCGGCCTGCTCGAGGGAGACATTCTTGGGCATCGAAACGAAGACGCAAGGTGAAGTGAGAATTGTGAAGGTGGCCGGCAGGCTCTGCATGGGTCCCGAGCTGAATCATTTCGGCACGACGGTGAAGGAGTTGTTGGACCAGTCTCATAACAAGATCGTTCTCGACCTCGAAGAAGTGCCGACCATCGACTCAAGCGCGATTGGCATGCTGGTCCGCTGCCTGACGTCTGCGAAACAGAGTGGTGGATCGATCCGGTTGCTGAAGCCCACAAAATTTGTGGTACAAACCCTCAAAATGGTCGGATTGCTGAATCTTTTTCCCACGTACGAGGACTTGCCTCAGGCCGTGGCGTCGTTCCAGTGATGTGACGGGCCAGGCGGCCGGGACTATCGCGGCGTCCAGTGCGGATGATTGGTAAAGAGGCCGCTCACAAAACCAATCTGATACACGATGAACAGACCGAATCCAAAACTGATCACGCCTGAGGCCACGCGCAGGCTGTTGCTCAACCGCGAGCGACTTGTGGCATAGGCGAACGGCGCGCCCATCATGCCGGTGATGAGCATCATGCCGGCGACTGTGCCCGCTCCGAAAAGCAGGAGATAGGCGACCGCCCATTTCGGATTATGGATCGTCGTCAAGACAAGCAGCGCAACCGCTGCGGAGCCCGCGAGTCCGTGAACGAGGCCGACGACGAGCGGGCGGAGGGCGTTATAAAGGCCAAGCCGGCCGAAGTGTCGATCGAACCACGTCAAAGGCGTGCGGGCAGGATCGTGGGGGTGCGCTTCGGGATTGTGCGCGTGCGGATGGGTGTGGACGTAATCGCCATGCGTGTGCACGTGCGAATGCAGAGTGCCTTCGTGGCCCTCTTGAAATTGCACGGGCGTGAAATTGTTCGTGACCCAGCGCAGGATGCCGGTGAGGTTGAGGACACCGAGCAGGATAAGCATGAGCCCGACGGAAAATTCCATCGACAGACCGATTCTCGCCGGAATGACCCAGCCAAATAGAATAATGCCGCTGCCCACGAGAAGGATCGTCAGCGTATGACCCACGCCCCAGAGACCGCCGATCACCGCTGCGTGCTTGATCGAGCGATGCCGCGAAACGATGGTTGAGACAGCGACGACATGATCGGGGTCCGTAGCGTGGCGCATACCGAGAAAGAAGCCGAGCGCGATGATAGAAAGAAGGCCGATCATGGGTTCCTCGCGATTATCGTAATCATGGCAGTCGCTGGCGCCTTGAAATAGCCCCATTTCAAGCGTTAGATGAGGAGTCGCGCGATCTAACGATGCACGGAAATCTATCCCGACTGCGATTTCCCAAGCGTGTCGTCAGCCGATGCATTGACGAAACCGACTCGAGGTGTTCCCCGCTGATACGCCGCACAGAATCAACCCGCGGCGGCGTCGATCGCAGGCCGCGCGCCGGGATTACGGGTCCTCGCGCCGCTTATCTCCGGCCTCGCGAAGATTCTGGCGACGAGCAGCAGGGCGGCAAACGTGCCGACGATCAAGGCGAATTGCGCCCAGCCGAAAATGCGGTCGCCGCCACCCATCAGACCCAGCCCGATGAAACAGAATACGAAATGCGCGCAAAAGACCTGCAGCGAGGCCTGCCCGAGCAGCACCAGGGGCCGGACGGCAAGCGGTTTAACCACCGATTGAAATCGAATCAACAGGGCGGCGATCGCCGCAAAATCGACGAGCCGGACGATGCCAAGATGCCACTTGTCGAAGAAAATCGACCAACCGCCGAGATTGAGCCCGCGCAACTCGCTGTAGCGAACCACGAGCAGCGCCGCCACCACAAACGCTGCCGGAATCCACGCGCGGCGCGCCCACTTCTCGGCGGGCAAATCGTCCTTGGCCCAACGCACCCCGCACCACATCCCTAAGATCCACATGAACTGCCACGCCCAAAGATTGAACGCGCCCATCTCGTTCAGAGGGATTCGCAGACCGAGATGATGTGCCGCAAAACCGTACAATGCTTGACGCAGGCCGAATTGCGCGAGTAGCCATATCACAAAACTCGTGCCGAGGATCGGTTTCCACCCGATCCTCGCCGCGACGATTAGCGTGAGCGGCGAGAGGAGCAGAAAAATAAGGTAGAGAGGAATGATATCGAGCAGGGGAGGACGATACATGAGCAGCAAAGCAGCGGTGATCGCCCGGGCCGGACCGGCGGCGAAATAGAAATCCAGCAGATTATAAAGGTTCTGATTGTGGCCGCTGATCGCAAATCGCGCCACCACGACGAAGGCCGCGAAAAGCAGCACGACGTGGTAACGATAGAGGCGCAGCGCTCGCAGGAAGAGCTTCCATGTCATTGCGCCGGCGCCATCTCGCTCGAGCAGACGGAAGTAGATGCGGCCGGTGAAGAGCGCTGAAAGGAAGATAAATCCTTCGGACGCCGAGATGTAACCGAAGGGCTGATTCACCCATGGCGTCAGCATGGTAGGCAGATGCGTGAGAGTCATCCAGACAAGCATCGCCCCGCGGGCAGCATCGATTTCAATCCGTCGTTTCATTCGGTCGGGACAGCTTCCGAACCTTTGATGGCGCTACCGGGAGATTGGTTCCCTGTGCCCAAGGCTAAGGTCGCCCTGCGCTATTGTTTCAAGATACAGGATAGCGGGTAGAAAGAGAGAAGATTCGAGAGGCCTCGCCAGCCTGTATGCGCATGTTTTAGCTGGGCTTACTCAAAGATGGTGGCCCAGGCACGGCCGATCAGCGAGATCCCCACGTATCCAATCGCCAGGTAAATGGCGACATAGAGCACCAAAAATGCGCCGGCGATCAACGAATGCCTCGTTGCCGGCTTCGCCAGCGATAGCTCCGGACGCCGCTCCGCCGCCTCAATTGGCCGGGCTGAAACCAGTGGCCTGAAGGTTCCAACCGGAAGTGCCGACTCCAATTGCTCGCTCATGGCGGGAGTGTAGCCAGTGTGGCGAAAACAGGCCAATTCAAATTTACGCTCGAAGGAATCGCTTTTTAGAATGCGACCCTCAATTTTTCATGGAGCGCATAAAACAGCCAAGGGCACAGGGCGGCCCCTAAGACTTGTGCAGCAGATCCTTCGCAACTTCGACGATACGTCCCGGTTCGAAGCCGAATTTGGTGACAAGCTCCTTGAGCGGCGCGGACGCTCCGAAAGTCTTCATGCCGATCATGCGGCCGGAGGTGCCGACGTAGCGCTCCCAGCCGAAAATCGCAGCCTGTTCGATCATGATCCGCGCGGTGATTTTCGGGGGCAGCACCTTGTCGCGATATTCCTGCGGCTGATGGTCAAAGATCTCCCAGGAGGGTATCGAAACCACGCGCGAGCGGATTCCACCGGCAATCAGCTTCTCGTGCGCCTCGACGGCGGGGCTTACTTCACTGCCTGAGGCGATCAGGATCAGTTCCGGATCCGCGCCGGGGGAATCGGCCAAGATATAAGCGCCTTGTGCGAGGCCGGCCGCAGGGGCGTATTTTTTGCGATCGAGCGTCGGCAATGGCTGGCGAGAGAGAGCCAGCACGGCCGGCATGTGACGAAGCTTCATGACGTAGCGATAGGCTTCCACGACTTCGTTGGCATCCGCGGGCCGCAGCACGACGAGGCCGGGGATCGCGCGCAGCGACGCGAGGTGCTCAACCGGTTGATGCGTGGGCCCGTCTTCTCCATCGCCCATGGCCTCGTGCGTGAAAACGAAAATCGTGGGCAGCTCCATCAGTGCCGAAAGCCGGATCGCAGGCCGCGCGTAATCGCTGAAAACTAAAAACGTGGCACCGAAGGCCCTGAGTTTGGAGAGCGAGAGCCCGTTCACGATTGCGGCCATGGCATGCTCGCGAATTCCAAAGTGCAAGTTTCTACCGCCCGGATTATTGGCCTCAAGATCACCGGCTCCCTCAAACGTCAGAAGGGTTTTGGTCGAGGGGCCGAGATCGGCGGAGCCGCCGAGAAACCACGGGATATTGCGGGCGAGCACATTCAGGACTTTCCCTGATGCCTCCCGGCCGGGAACGCCTTTTGCGTCCGTAGGGAAAATGGGGAGATCCCGATCCCAACCGGTGGGGAGTTCGCGGCGTTGCATCAAGTCGATCTCGGCAGCGAAGGCAGGGTATTTGGCACGATACGCGCCGAGCAACTGCTTCCATTCCGAGCATGCCCTTTCGCCGCGCGCGCCAACGCCCGCGGCAAAGTGCGCGTAGACGCCTTCGGGCACGAGGAATTTGGCGTCCTCGGGCCAGCCGTAATTGCGTTTCACGAGACGCACTTCATCATCGCCGAGTGGTTCGCCGTGTGCGGCGCTGGTGTCTTGTTTGTTGGGCGAGCCATAACCGATGTGGCTATCCAGAATGATCAAAGTGGGCCTGCCCTGCGTCTTTCGGAAGACACCAAGGGCATGCTCGATGCGTTCCGTGTCGTTCGCATCGCCAACCCGAAGCACGTTCCATCCGTAGGCGAGGAACCGAGTGGCGACATCCTCGGTAAAGGCTAGGCGAGTGCTGCCTTCGATCGTGATGTGGTTGTTGTCGTAAATCCAGCAGAGATTGTCGAGGCCCAGATGGCCTGCCAGGGATGCGGCTTCGGACGAAACGCCTTCCATCAGGCAGCCGTCGCCGCCAATGGCATAAATGTTGTAGTCGAAAATATCGAAGCCGGGCCGATTGTATCGGTTGGCGAGCCACTTCTGAGCGATGGCCATGCCGACGCTCGTTGCGAGACCCTGGCCGAGAGGGCCCGTGGTGGTTTCGACGCCGGATACCCAATGGTATTCGGGATGTCCCGGCGCCCTGCTATCGAGTTGGCGAAACTGGCGAATATCATCGAGAGATACCGATGGCCGGCCGAGCTTTTCGTACTCGGCATCCACGGCTTGCGTCTTCGTGAGATGGAGGACGGACCATAGCAGCATGGATGCATGGCCGTTCGAGAGGACGAAGCGGTCGCGATTGGGCCAGATCGGATCCTGCGGGTCGAAACGCATCACGCGGTTCCAAATAATGTAAACCAATGGCGCCAGCGCCATGGGCGTACCCGGATGGCCGGATTTGGCCTGTTGCACCGCATCGATGGAAAGCGTGCGAATCGTATCGATGCAGAGTTGCTCTATCTCCGGCGCGGCGACTGGTTCGACCGGTGCGACACTCATGTTTTGCCTCCTTACGACTGTCAGTCGGTTCAGTAATGCGGACGACAACAAATCCGTCCCGTCTATTTGTTGCCCGGAAGCTCGGAATGTCCGCCAAACTGAAACCGCATGGCCGAGAGCAGCTTGTCTGAATAATCCGCTTGTCCACGAGAACTGAAGCGTTGATAGAGGGCGGCCGAAAGAACCGGAACGGGTACGGCTTCATCGACAGCGGCGTGGATCGTCCAGCGGCCTTCGCCTGAGTCCGACACGCGGCCGGCAAACTTCGAGAGCGCCGGATCTTCGACGAGCGCAGTAGCAGTCAAATCGAGGAGCCAGGACGCAATGACGCTGCCACGGCGCCAAACCTCAGCCACGTCTCGCAGGTTAAGTTCGTACTGGTAGTGCTCGGGATCCCGCAGTGGGGTGGTCTCGGCGTTGATCTCCATTTTCTGCTTGCCAATGTTGGCCTCGCGCAGGATTCCGAGGCCCTCCGCATAGGCGGCCATCAGGCCGTACTCGATGCCATTGTGGACCATTTTGACGAAGTGGCCGGCTCCATTGGGACCGCAATGCAAGTAGCCCATCTCGGCCGTGCCCCCGAGTTTTTCGCGCCCCGGCGTGCGCGGTATGTCGCCCACGCCCGGCGCGAGCTGTTTGAAAATCGGGTCGAGGCGGCGGACAACGTCTGTTTCTCCGCCGATCATCATGCAGTAACCGCGTTCGAGGCCCCACACGCCACCGCTCGTGCCGACGTCGACATAGTGGAGGCTCTTCGATGCGAGTTCCTTGGCGCGGCGAATGTCGTCGATGTAATAGGAGTTGCCACCATCAATGAGAATGTCGCCGCTTTCCAGATGAGGAACGAGATCCGCGATGGTTTTGTCCACCACCGCCGCCGGAACCATCAGCCAGATCGCCCGCGGTGTCTGCAGTTGCTTGACGAAGTCCTTGTAATCGGCCGCCCCGACGGCTTTTTCCTGAACGAGTTCCTGTATGGCTTTTCGCGACACATCGAAGACCACGCACTCGTGACCGCCCTTGAGCAACCGCCGAACCATGTTGGCGCCCATTCGTCCCAGCCCGATCATTCCAAGTTGCATGAGTTCATTCCTCTCGTTGACGTTTTGCCTTGCGAGCGATGCTCACCGGCTCCTCGGTACCCTGACGAGCTTACTCTGCGACTTTTCCATCTCTAAGCTTTTTGTTGATGACCGCCGGAATCCTCCGGATTCGCCGAATCTAGGGGCGAAAGGGGCGGAGCAGGATCAGCCGATCGGTCGAAATCATTGTGAAAAAGAGGGATCGAGTGGACCTTGAAGGACACTCGTCTGTTGATGGCAGCAAGGTCCACTCGCAACGAAATATCTTCTGCGGAAGCACGCACTCGATCTCAGCCGCTTGACGTCGGGCAAAAAAAGAGAAGGGCGCTCAAGCAGTTACGCCGAGCGCCCATGGTTGCGGGGGTTGGATTTGAACCAACGACCTCCGGGTTATGAGCCCGACGAGCTACCAGGCTGCTCCACCCCGCGTCATAGATAATACGCCACCCGGCGCCTGCCCGCAAATGCCAGAGCGACCGGCGGGCATCCAGCCCGTGATATGCAGCAGTGGAAGTCGGTTTTCCCTATGCCTGGTCGACCAGCTGCTCCTTGTTCGCTTCCTTGCGATTGATCGCATAGAGGGCGAGTTCGAGGCGGTTTGAGGTGCCGAGTTTATTGAAGATGCGAAACAGATAGTTGCGGACGGTGTGCTCACTGAGATTCAACTCGCGCGAGATATCGCGATTGGTGCGGCCTTGGGCCACGAGGTCGACGAGGCTTTGTTCCCGCCGCGTGAGTAGGGCGGTGCCTTGAGCGTCGGCGATCGGAGGCGGTTCCTTCTTCGCAATCGATTCGATCAGATATTGCAATTGGTCGTTTCTGGCCCATATTTCACCGCTGTGAACTTTCTGAATTCCCTGGCAAAGGTCGCTGAACGACTCGTCGCGGGAGAAAACTCCCAGCGCGCCGGAGCGGAACGCCCCCACGACCAGGTCCCGGTCCGGAGAATCGATCAGTAGGACGATTCGAGCTGCCTCGTGCGCATCGTGAAGCTGCTGAGTGACGCGAATGCCCGAGGAAGGGCCGTCTTTCAAGTGAGCGCTGATGACGCAGACGTCCGGCTTCGTCGAGGCGTAGGCTTCCAAGACTTGATCAGCCTCTACGGCTGACGCTACGACCGACAAACGAGGGTGACGCCGAAGGGCAGCCGACATGAGCTCGCAGCTCATCCGGCATGTTTCACCGAGTAGAAGTTCAATGGGAGCTCCTGCTCTTCTAGCTCTTCGCATGGACCACCTTTAGGAATCGTTGGACTGGGGACTGGGCTATGGTTTAACTGGAGGACCGGGTCTCACCAAATTCTAGGCGTTAGTGGTTTGGCTGACAATCAAAAACTGGCCGGCTAAGCTCACCATCGAAGTTCTTTCTGCGCAGTGCATATCGGCCTCACATCATGAACAATTGCGAAAGCACATCGTTGAATACGCCTCCAATGAATTACGAACCCAGCGATTGATTATAAGTTGCTTCGTGGTTTCGCATATAAGGTGTAAACCTGAGATCACTGGATGGCCTTACCTGACGCAACGAGAGACATGTTTCTATCGATGAAGGGACAATCCGCATCGCCGATCCCGTGAACCGTAGAACAAGCTTCCACGCCAACTGATCGCTATCTTCTCAACATTGTTGTTTCCATTGCGCGGCGGGAGATGAAACGCTCCGCGCAAAGAAACATTCCGCTTCTTGCGGCTTTTCCGGCGCGGCCCTACGATTTTTCGTGCACGAAGATTTTTTGTGTCGGCGGGAGCGGAACATGGGTTCGAACGAAATACAAACAGCGCGAGCGATATCCAGCGGCGCTTCGAGCATGGATGGTCTGCCCGAAGTTCGCCGCGAAATGCGCTACCCGCTGCGAGCGCGCAGTGAATTCGTTTGGGTGGGGCGAGATGGCGTGCAACACGAAGCGAGCGGCCACAGTCGCGACATCAGCGAGCATGGAGCGTACATCGTTGCGAAAGCGTGCCCACCCCCGGGAGCTCCGGTCCGAATGGTAATCCGTTTTCCGCACCGAGGAGAGCCCGCCGGCTCTCGCAGTATCGGGATGGAAATGGATGGGCGAGTCGTGCGAGTCGAGTTGCTGCTCACCAGCAAGGCGGGCTGGGGATTCGGCATCGCCTCGACGCACTCGGTGCTCCGGGACGTTGACGATTCGGATGGCGGCTCGCGCGAAGAGTAGGGAACTCGGTCGCTGCGATACGGCGTCGGTTTTTCGAGACGGGCAAGGCAGGCTCACGAAACAGGCAGAACGGCGGCCTGTGACTCACAGGGCGAAGCTCTATGCAAATCATCGAGGAAATTCCAAACTTGCAAGAATCGGCGATCCAGGGCTGGTGCGCCATTCATACGCGACATCAGCACGAGAAGAACGTGACGGCACTTCTCTCCCGGCAGGGATTCCGCGTTTTCCTCCCCACATACGAGACGGTGCGTCGATGGAGCGACCGAAAAAAGCGGGTAAGGTTGCCCCTTTTTCCCGGGTACGTTTTTCTGGTGGATGAGGAGCAGCGACGACTCCAGGTGCTTTCGACGCCAGGCGTTCACACGATTCTTAGCACGGCCAAGGTTCCGGCGATCATTCCCAGCGCAGAGATTGATGCTATTCGACGGGCCGTGGAGAGCCCGCTGCGCGTTGAACCTCATCCTCTTTTGAGGAGCGGGGCCGCCGTGCGGATCAAGTCCGGGCCGCTCATGGGTCTCGAAGGAATCGTATCGCGCGGAAAGGATGTGTTCCGCGTGGTTCTTTCCGTTGAGCTCCTTGGACGGTCCGCAGCAGTGGAGATCGACGCTTCTGCGATCGAGCTTCTGGCCCCGCCGCCTGACGAGACTTTCCGGCTCGCGGTGCCGACACTCCGGCATGCATCCAGTTGAATCCACGTTTCGATTTGTAGCGCGGATGGGGACGAAGACGGAAATCGGCTTTAGCCTGCTAGCACGTTTTTTCGATTGAGCCATGTTTCTTGAATACTACGGATTTCGCGAACAGCCATTCGGAGTGACGCCGGACCCGCGCTTTATCTATTTCGGGCCCGCGCACCGGGAAGCGCTTGCTTCGCTCCTCTATTCCATCGAGACGAAGCGCGGATTCTCGGCGATGGTCGCCGAACCCGGAATAGGTAAGACTTCCTTACTATTCCGCCTATTAGAGTCGCTGCAAACGTCCGCGCGAACGGCATTCCTGTTTCAGACGGATGGAGATTCCAAGGAGCTCTTGCGCGGATTGTTGAGCGATCTTGGCATCAAGAGCAGAGGCAAGGGCGTCGCCGCGATGCATGCCGACCTCAATAAGGCGCTGCTCGAAGAAATGCAAGCCGGTCGGAAGACGGTGCTGGTGATCGACGAAGCACAAAACCTGGACGAATCAGCGCTCGAATCGATTCGGTTACTTTCGAATTTCGAAACCGCGACAGAAAAACTGATGCACATCGTGCTCGCGGGACAGCCGAAGCTGGCGGAAACACTCGCGCGGGCCGACCTCGTGCAACTGCGCCAGCGCGTCGCGACGATCATCCGACTCAAACCTTTTGAGCCGGACGAAGTGGCGGCCTACGTCAATCACCGGCTACATGCTGCGGGCTACGAAGGCCAACCGATTTTCTCAGCCACCGCCCTGCAGACAATCGCTCGCGTGAGCCACGGTATTCCGAGAGACATCAACAGTCTTTGCTTCCAGGCGCTTTCGATCGGCTTCGCCACGCAGACGAAAACGATTGGTTCAGGAATTCTGCGAGAGGTTGTCGCCGATTTTAAAGGAACGCCGAGTTTCGATGCCCCTCCGGTGGTCGCCGCCCCCCAAATGCCTGTGGATCAACCGACAACCAGGGTTGCGGAATCCACTGCACGCGCAGCAGATTGGTGCTCCACGCCGCGCCCACCATTGCCGTCACAGCCACCCTCGCCCTCATCCTCGCGTTCCGAACCTCCGCCTCCAGTGTTTTGGAACTATGAACCGCCAGTTGAGGAACCCGTCACTCGGAGGGGACGAAAGGGAAGCGTAGCCCTCGCGTGTGTCGCAGTTTTGCTTGTTTCGGTTATCGTTTTCAGCGATCCGAGCCTTGGGTTGACTGCAACGGCGCCCGGCCGCATCTCCAGTCACATTGTGGACGCCGTATTGAGTTCGGGAGACCCGAGCTCGGACTTCATACCGGCATTGCCCAATGCGCTGAAGCCGCCGAGCGCGCCGCCGATTGAAACGACCCAGGATACTTTGCAGGCTGCGATGGCAAATGCAGACGCAAAGACCCCGGATAATGGGCAGGAGTCTAACGCTATCCCTGGGGACCCGAGCAACGCCGCCCGCCAGAAACCCCCGAACAACACAGCTCAGGAATTACCACAGAAAAATCAACGCCCGGTCGCGCATCAGCGCACGGCTGTCGCCCGCCCCGAGAATGTTGAATATCAGTATAGCGGCCCTTTGACCGTCGAGGTGGAGCGCCCAGAGACTCTCTTCGAGTTCTCTCTCGAAGTTTTCGGAAGATCAAACTGGAAGATCGTAGAAAAGCTTTGCCAGCTGAATCCCACGCTTTCCGGTCCCTACGCCGTGCTCTCGGTAGGCCAGTGGATTCGTCTTCCGAGAGAGGTGCCCGCGGACCCTCCAGAATCCGAAACGCAGGACTACGCCGACAAATACCAGCATTAGCAAGCCGCTTTATTACACGAAAAGACGGGAGGAGGACCAATGGGTCGCATAAAACTCTTAGGACTGGGACTGGCGCTTTTGTTGGTCTCTCCAATCAATCTCTGCGCGCAACAAAATCAGTCCAAGGTTGCGCCCGACGAATCGCCTGTGGCTGCGACTGGGCCGGCGCCTGCAGCGGCCCCGGCGGCAACGACGACCCCCGCTTCAGCGCCAGGCCAGAGCGCTTCCGACCTTCCGCGGCGAAATCCGCGCTACAAACTACAGAGAGACGATGTGATTTCAGTTACGTTCCCGCTCTCTCCAGAATTCGATCAGACTTCGCTGACGGTGCAACCGGACGGATACATTACGCCCGAGGAGGTCGGGAGCATATACGTGCAGGACATGACCGTTCCGCAGATCACCGAGGCGCTGAAAAAAGCCTATTCGAGCATACTTCACGATCCGATCATCAACGTGGACCTAGTCAACTTCCAGAGACCGTACTTCATCGTTTCAGGACAAGTGGGCAAGCCCGGCCAGTATGACCTGCGCCACGACACGACCGTCGCTGAAGCTATCGCGACAGCCGGCGGCCTTGCGCCCACGGCAAAGACGCAAGTCTTCGTGTTCCATCGCGTATCCCAGGACTGGACGGAAGTGAAGAAGATGAACCTGAAAGACATTTTGAATGGGAAGAACGTGAACGAAGACGCTTACCTCTCTCCGGGCGACATGGTTTTCGTGCCGGAGAAATTCATCACGAAATTTCGAAAGTACGTTCCGTACGGTTTCGGGACAAGCATAGGCGCAGGTTTCTACTGAGCCGGACGTGAACCTCTTCGCATTCGACAACAGGTGAAGAAAATATGAGTCCATCCAAGACGAAGAACGTGCTCGACGAAGGCCTTCCCGAACTCAGCTTGCGGGATATTCTGCTGCCGGTCTTTCGGCATAAGCGGCTGGTAATCGGAGTTTTCTGCGGCGCCTTGCTGCTTTCCGCGCTGGTGGCCTGGGGATGGGCGGCGCGGTACTACGTGTCCAGCATGCAAGTGGTGGTGGACCAGAGCCGGTCGGACCCCGCGATTACGACCGGCGAGAACGCCGCCGTGCAGACAAACAGGCCCGTGACCGCGGATGAAATAGCGTCCGAAATTGCCCTGCTTCAAGGGCGAGACATACTTCGCTCCGTAGCGACGACATGCGGGCTGACAACAAAGAAACACTGGTCGCCTTCGGATCTCTTTCTTCCGGAGGACCCGGTGGAAAGGCGCGCCGCCGAAACGGAGAGTGCCGCGGCCGGTCTGGCGAAAGCCATCAGCGTGCAACCCGAAAAAGGGTCTGACGTGATTGACGTAAAGTACGGAAGCCTCGGCAATCCGGAGACGCCTGCATGCGTCTTGCAGAACCTGAGCCAGCTTTACCTTCAAAAGCATCTTGAGCTGAAGCGTCCCGCGGGTTCGACCCAATTCTTTGCCGATCAGACTGAGAAATACAAAGACCAACTCGCAAACGACGATGCGCAATTAGCCAATTTCGCGCGTACCCAAGGAGTGGCCGCGCCGGACGTGTTGCGCACGAACATGGCGCAGCAGGTAGCCAATTCCGAGGGAGCTTTATACGATGCGCGCCAGGCGATTGTCGCCGACCAGCGGCGAATTTCGGACGTCGAAACACAAATGGCGAAAATGTCTCCACGCACGACGACCCAACGCATTACCAATGCCGCCGACACTCTGATGCAGAACCTGCAATCCACCTTGCTTGCCGATCAGATGAAGCGCACGGAATTGCTGACGAAATTCCAGCCGACGTATCCTTTGGTTCAGGAAGTGGACCAGGAAATCGCCGAGACGCAAGCCGCGATCGCAAGAGCAAAGGACATGAAATACGTGGACGAAACTACGGACCGCGATCCGACCTACGGCTTCCTGCAGGAGGATCTTGCGAAGACACAGGCTGACCTTGCTTCCCAGCAAGGGACCGCCAACGCTCTCGTCAGCAGCATCAACAGCATGAAAATGCAAATGGTGAACCTGGACGCGGAAGCCGTGAAACAAGATGCCCTGTTGCGTACCGAAAAGGCGGATGCGGCTAATTATCTTCTCTATCTGGACAAGCGCGAGGAAGAACGGTCGTCCGATGCGCTCGACAGGATGAGAATCGCCGACGTTGCAATCGCCGTCCCGCCGATCGTTCCCGTGCTTCCGGCACACAGCCCACTGCTCGTGATGATGATCGGTTTCGTGCTGGCGACCGTCACGAGCATCGGCGCCGGCGTTTTGGCCGAGTATCTCGATCCGTCATTCCGCACACCGACCGAAGTCGCCGAATCCCTCGGCATGCCCGTACTTGCATCCGTTCCACGACAGGTTGCCTGATCCATCTCCATCACTCAATACGCCAAGCGTGCGGGCCTAAAGCGACAAACGCTGCGCCTGCAGAAACAAGGACACCATGAGCAAGAACTTCGAATTGATGCTGCGAGCGGGCAAGTCCTGGGAAGTTGCGCCGACGGTCGTAATAGAAAAGCCGCAAAAAATAGAAAGGCCTCAGCCCGTCGTTCCAATCCGCAAGAAACACTGGGAAGGCCGCCGGCACAGGGGACATCTCGATGTCGACCGGCTTGCCAGCGAAGAATCGTTCCAACTGATACAGCGCATTTTCTTTTTGCAAACGCAGACGCCGCCGCGCGTGGTCGTCTTCGCGGGCATCGACCACGGCAACGGCTGCACTCGAATTTGCACGCACGCGGCCGAGGCGCTCGAGAGCAACGGCCGAGGTCCGGTGTGCCTGGTGGATGCCAATTTCCGTTCACCCTCTTTGGCCCGCGTGTTCAATACAGAAAATCGTCAGGGGCTCGCGGATTCACTCTTCAGCGACGAACCGATCCGGTCTTTCGCGCAGCCTCTCCACACCGACAGGCTTTGGCTGCTACCCTCCGGATCGCTTGCAACGGATTCCCACGGCCTGCTGAGCTCGAACCGCCTGAAGGCGCGCTTCGAGGAATTGCGAAACGAATTCGATCATGTGGTGGTGGACGCGCCGCCTTTGACACATTATTCCGATGCGATTGCTCTCGCCAGAGCGGCGGACGGCTTCGTGTTGATTCTCGAGGCAAACGCTACACGGCGGGAAGCCGCCATCCGCATATCCGAAAATCTGCGCGCCGCTCAAATCCGCGTTCTCGGAGCTGTTCTGAACAAGCGCGAGTTTCCAATCCCAGACGTTCTTTACCGCAAGCTGTAGATCTGCTTCCGTCTTTGCAACCCGAGAGCTTCCCGCCGGTTCTCGATCCATCGACAACGATCTCGCAGTCCCCGGCTACCCCAGCTGCCGTAGGTTCCACGCTATCCACCCGCAAAGCGGCAGTCGTCACCAAGGAGCGAGGACCCACGTGAACGAAGTCAGGCGGCGTTTTCTCCTCAGCACCCTCAAGGTATTCGATCTCTCGCTGTTGGTTGTGTGCTTCGGGTGCGCGACCATCCTGGTGGCGTACGCGAACCGAAGCGTATCGCCCGCCGAATTCCTTTCCATTCGCGTGAAGCTGTCGAATTGCTTTATCTTCGCGGCCTTCCTTGGGCTTTGGCACTTGGGTTTCCGCTGGTGCGGCCTGTACCGGTCGAGAAGGCTTTCGACGCAAAAGGCGGACATCATCGATGCGTCGGAGGCCGTAGCTTTATCGACTGCATGCCTGGCAATTGGCGCCGCTCTCTTTCACTTCGTGATGGTGACGCTTCCTTTCCTCATTTTCTTTTGGGCGATGGGCACCGTTCTCGTCGCCGGATCTCGCATCATTCTCCGGGAGTCCCTGTATCGCGCCCGCAGGCACGGCCGCAACCTGCGCCATCTGCTGATCATCGGCACGAACGCCCGAGCGAGACGCTTTGCGCGAAAAGTCGTGTCGGCGCCGGAACGAGGGTACCGGCTTCTGGGTTTCGTCGACGACAACTGGCACGGCTTGGAAGATTTCGAGAAGGGCGGTTTCCCATTGATATGCGGCAGAGCCGGCCTGCCTGAATATTTGCGGCGCAACGTGGTCGACGAAGTCGCCATCTATTGGCCGTTGCGCTCGTTCTACGAAGGGGCCGCTCATGTCGCGGCGCTCTGCGAACTGCACGGCATCGTCATGCGATTCGACGGCGACGTTTTCAGCCTGAAGACCGCGCATGCGCGCGCCGAGGAGGACGACGGCGGTTCCTACGTGGCGGCATATACAGGCGCTCAAGAATGGCGGCCGTTGGCGATCAAGCGTGTTTTGGACGTGTTCATCTCCGCTATCGCGCTTGCCGCACTCGCGCCGTTATTCGCCGTCGTCGCGATCTTCATCAGGTGCACGTCTGAAGGACCTGTCTTCTATTTCCAAGAGCGAGTGGGTCTGAACAAGCGCAGATTTCTGATCTGCAAATTCCGGACCATGGTGCCGAATGCGGACAAAATGATTGGCCAATTGGAGAAACTCAACGAGGTGTCCGGCCCCGTTTTCAAGATCAAAAACGATCCGCGGATCACCCCGGTGGGGAGATTCCTCCGGAGAACGAGCATCGACGAATTGCCACAGCTTCTAAATGTGCTGAAGGGCGATATGAGCCTCGTCGGCCCGCGCCCGCTGCCGGTGCGCGATTACGAAGGTTTCGACAAAGACTGGCAGCGGCGCCGCTTCAGCGTGCGTCCGGGGATCACCTGCCTCTGGCAAATCAATGGCCGGAGCGCCATTCCTTTCGACCAGTGGATGAAACTCGATTTGCAATACCTGGACGAATGGTCGCTGTGGCTCGATCTGAAAATCCTCGCACGAACAATCCCCGCGGTTTTGAGGGGTTCGGGGGCAGCGTGAATTTTGGCCTCGCCCAGAGGCGCCGTATCCGAATGGAATCCATTTCAGCCACGATCGATCGCCTCCGAAAGAGCACTCTGGCTCGCAATACCGTTTGGATGTTTTTTGGCCAAGGGCTTCGGCTCGTTATTCAAGCGGTTTATTTCATCGAAATCGCGCGCTCGCTTGGCGCGTCGAATTACGGGGCTTTCATCGGCGTCGTCGCTCTGGTGGGAATCGCGTATCCGTTCGGCGCGCTCGGTGGAGGCAATCTGCTCGTCAAGAACGTGGCCCGCGATCGAGATCTTTTCGGGCCATATTGGGGTCGGGCGCTTGTCATCACGGCGGCATGCAGTTCTTCGCTTCTCGTCGTGGTGCTCTGCATATCACACTTTATTCTGCCCGCGTCGATTCCACTGCGCCTCGTCCTGCTGGTGGCCGGGGCGGATCTCGTTGGTTTGAATATCATCGGGATCTGCGGACAGGCTTTTCAGGCCTTCGAGCGGCTGAACTGGACGGCGACGATCAATGTCCTGATCAGCGGGAGCCGTCTATTGGGCGCAGTCATTCTGATTGGCATCGATGCTCATCCATCCGCGCTGCAATGGGGATACATATACTTCTGCAGCACGACCGCCGTCGCCATAACGGCATGGCTGCTCGTGCTGACAAAGCTGGGCCCACCGCGATTCAGATGGCCGCATTCAGCGGCGGAAATGCGCGAAGGATTCTACTTTTCCTCCAGCTTGAGCGCGCAGACGATCTACAACGATATCGACAAGACCATGCTGGCGCGTTTGTCGACTCTGGATGCGACGGGCATCTATGGCGCCGCCTACCGCCTGATCGACGTCTCCTTTGCGCCGATCTCGGCGCTTCTTTGGTCCACATATCCGAATTTTTTCCGCGCCGGTGCGAAGGGGATTACGTCGAGCTTTGGCTACGCGAAGCCGCTCTTACTCCGCGCGCTGGGCTATTCGAGCGTCGTATGCGTGGTCATATTGCTGGCCGCCGGAATCGTGCCGTATATTCTCGGCCCGGAATACGCGCGCACCACGGAGGCTCTGCGCTGGCTTGCGCCTCTGCCTGTGCTGAGGGGGTTGCACTACTTTCTATCCGATTCGCTCACCGGAGCAGGGCACCAGGGCGTTCGGACAGCCATACAAGCCGGCGTTGCCATTTTCAACGTCTTGATCAATCTGTGGATTATTCCCGCGTATTCGTGGCGCGGTGCCGCGTGGTCCAGCATCGCATCGGATGCGCTCCTCGTCTGCGGGACGGCTGCCGCCGTTTTCATTCTTGCCCGGCGAGCGAAATCCCACCTCGCCGGGGCGGTCGCGAATCCCGAATATAGCTGAAATCATTCCTAATGACGCTCAACCGAAAATTTGTCGAAGGCCTGATCCTGGGCGGAGGCGCGTTCTTGCTTTCGGGCGGGCTGGATATGGTGCTTGCGAGCGGAAGAGATGTGGCTGCCGACGGCGATAGACGATTTGAAGCCATTCTGGCGATTCTCTATTTTGTTGTGTTCCTGCTCGGATTGATCCATTTCAGGCGTTCTCGATATGCGGCGTTTCACACGCCTGCATTGGTCGCCCTGATGGTGCTGACGTGCGCTTCGGCTGCGTGGGCGACATTTCCCGGAGTAGTGCTGCGGCGCACGATTGGGCTGGCCGGCACATGCCTGTTTGGCGTTGTCGCGGGCGCCACCCTAAGCGCTTCGGAGCAGTTGCGGATACTTCGATGGGTTCTTCGGATCGCTGCAGCTCTCAGCCTGGCCATGGTGATTCTCTTGCCGCGCCATGGAATCTCCACAAACATCGGAGATATGGACGGCGCCGGCTGGCGCGGCATTTTCAACCACAAGAATGGGTTGGGCGCAGCGATGGCGCTGGCGATTCTGGTCGAGTGGCTCGTGCCCACACGCGCTCTTCTATCGCGAGTCGCGAAGATTTCCTGGCTCGGTCTCTATTGCGTGCTGCTTGTGTTTTCGAACTCGATGACCGCGCTCACCGCGGTCGTCTTTACATTTGTGATTCTCTACACGTTTCGAATTTTCCGCCGCCACTACAAGCTGCCTTTGCCGGCTCTTCTGGGCGGCGCTCTCGTGATTGGAGCCTTCTTCCTCGCGAATCCAGGCTCGATTACCGGCGCGCTGGGACGATCTTCGGATATTACCGGCCGCACCGAACTTTGGCATTGGGTCGTCCAGATGATTTTCAGGCGGCCGTGGCTGGGCTACGGCTTTTCGGGTTTCTGGGGCGGAGGATCTCCTGAATACGCGCTCATCGTAAGAATGATCGGGTGGACGCCGATGTATTCGCACGACGGATACCTTGAAATCATGTTGAGCCTGGGGCTTGCAGGCCTGCTCCTTTTTGCGTGGTTCATGGTCACGGGGCTGCGGCGGGCGTTGTATCAGGCGGAGACCGGCGAATCTCTGTCCGATCTTTGGCCGCTCGCTTTCCTGGTGTACTTCCTGATCCACAATCTCGGCGAATGCACGATTATGTGGCAGAACTGCCTCGAATGGGCGCTTTGCGTCGCCGTTGTGATCGGTTCCGACCCCGTGCTTCGAGCGCTCTATGAAAGCGCCGCAACTGAATCGGAATCCGATACCGCCGCCGAACCCGATGCAGCATTCGCACCCGAGGAGGAGTACGTCTAAATGGGCTCGCCAGAAAAGCGCGCGGAAATGCCGGTGAAAGTCGGCGTCTGCATCGCGACCTACAAGCGACGCGACTTCTTGCGGCATTTGCTTCACGGCATATCAGCGCAAAAATTCGAGAAGGCGCCGCAATCCGAAATCGCGGTAGTGGTTGTGGACAATGATGTATCCAGAAGCGCGGAAGAAGTTTGCGCGGAGGTGCGCCTTCCCTGGCCGCTGAAGTATGTTGTCGAATCTCATCGAGGCATCGCGCAAGCCAGAAATCGAGCCATCCGCGAGGCTGGCGATGTCGACTTTATCGTTTTCATCGATGACGACGAATTCCCGACAGCCACATGGCTCGATGAGTTGCTTTGGACGCGGGCACAATTCGGTGCGGACGTCGTCTGCGGGCCGGTGCTGCCGAGCTTTGCGGCGGATGTGCCCGACTGGGTGAAGATTGGCGGATTTTTCGACCGAGGCATTCGCGAATCAGGCAGCACACCGGATGAATGCAGGTCGGGAAATGTCCTGATCTGCGCCAGCGTGTTCGCCGGCGTGAGCGCATTTGACGAGCGCTTTGGCCTGACCGGCGGCGAGGATACCGAGTTCTTTCTACGGGTGCGCCGGGCGGGCTACAAAATTGTCTGCTCCGCGGAGGCCTGCGTGTATGAGACGGTACCGACCTCTCGCGCCAACTTGAAGGCCGTCCTGCGGCGCGCCTATCAGTCCGGCAACTCCTGGGTGCTCTGCGAATCCAAGCTCGACCGCAGAGTGTCGCGGCGAATTATTCGAACTGCCAAGGCGTGCGGATGGATTGTCATTGGCTCGGCATCGGCGTGCGTTTCGCCGTTGTTTGGAATGCCGACAATCGCCAGATCCCTTCGGAACATCTGGCTCGGCGCCGGCATGCTGACCGCTTTGGCCGGGCTCAGCTACCAGGCGTATGAGTCCGCCGGAACCGATTCGGCGGCGTAATTACGGACAATCATAGAATGCTGAGTCAAAATACCGACCGGGTGCGCCGAATCGTCACGCGCGTTGTGCTACTCGCATTCGTTTTCATGTCTGCGCCGTTTGCCAGCGCCGACGGCACGATCCAGCTGACGCCTCCGCAGGGCCCTGCGCCAGCGAGCTTGTTCGGGATGCACTTTCATCATGTTGGCGGTGTGACCCCATGGCCCAGTATTTCCATCCCGGAGTGGCGCCTTTGGGACGCGCATACGGCGTGGCCAGATCTTGAGCCGAAAAAAGGGCAATGGCGTTTTCAAACGTTGGACGCTTACCTGACGCTCGCGGCGCAGCACCACACCGATGTTCTGTTGCCTCTGGGTCTTTCTCCGCGGTGGGCTTCAGCGCGCCCAACGGAGCGGTCGACATATCAACCGGGATTCGCGGCCGAGCCGCGGAACATCGAGGATTGGCGGGAGTACGTTGCAACTGTCGTGGCCCATTGCAAGGGCCGCGTCCGCGGGTATGAAATCTGGAACGAACCGAACTCGAAATCCTTCTGGACGGGAAGCGTGAGCGAGATGGTGGCTCTCACCCAAGCGGCTTCCGCAATCATCCGCAGAATCGATCCGCAGGCGATCATCGTATCGCCGTCCGCTACCACAAGCTCCGGCGTGGATTGGCTCTCTCAATTTCTTCAGATGGGAGGCGGCCAGTATGTGGACGTGATCGGCTACCACTTTTATGTGGCGCCCCAGCCCCCTGAAGCGATGATCCCGCTGATTCAAAAGGTGAAGCAAGTCATGGCGGAAAACGGTGTGGGCAACAAGCCGCTTTGGAATACCGAGTGCGCCTGGCCCTCGCCAAGACCTTTTCCTTCGGAGGACCTTGCTGCCGGATACCTCGCGCGTGCGTACATCCTCAACTGGGCCGCGGGGGTTCAGCGCCTCTATTGGTACGCCTGGGACAATCACGTTTTCGACGTCACCCAGACGACCCGGCAAGACAATCAGACGCTGACGCCAGCCGGCAGGGCCTACGGGATCATCCAGAAGTGGCTCGTTGGCGCCCGCATGGAAGCCTGCAGCGAGGGCGCGGACCATACGTGGACGTGCCGGTTGACACGCAACGGCACAACCGAGTGGATCGTCTGGAACGCGGACGGCACGGCGCCCTTTTCGATTCCGCGCTCTTGGAATGCCGGAAGCGTCACGCCCTTGCTTGAGCAGTCTCGCGCTGTAGCCGGCTCGAACCTGCAAGTTGGCCCGGTCCCCGAGCTTTTGACAACCACCGCTTACTAACGCTGGAAAAAATACGAAAAGGAATGGGAACTATGACAAGTCTTGCGCCATTTCCCGCACAGGCGGGGTCTCCAAACTCTCATTACAACGTCGAATACTTCAAATGGCAGTCCAAGATCGGCCGCTTCGGCGGCTGGGCGAATCTCACGAAGTTTTCCAAATATATTCGCCCGGAGATGAAGGTCCTCGATTTCGGCTGCGGCGGCGGATACTTGCTTGCCAACATCAGGTGTCGGGACAAACTTGGAATCGAAGTCAGCCAAACGGCTCGGGTCGAAGCGGAGCGCCAGGGCATCTCCGTTGTGGCTTCGACGACTGCGGTGCGGGATGGCTGGGCGGACCTCATCATCTCGAATCACGCGCTCGAACATTGCTCGCATCCTTTGCGGGAGCTGCAGCAACTTTCTACAAAGGTGATTCGTGGAGGCATGGCCGTCTTCGTTGTTCCGTGCGAATCCATTCGATACAAACGTCGGGCCGATGACCCCAATCATCATCTCTACACGTGGAGCCCGATGTCGGCAGCGAATCTCTTCGCCGAGGCCGGTTTCGTCGTTCTCGAATCCAAGGCGTACATCCATACCTGGCCGCCTCGTTTCATTCCGCGATTACTTCGGCTTGGAGGGAGAAGCTTGTTTGAAGCGGGCTGCAGGACCTACGGCGCTCTCACGTACCTGGGCTTGACCCCTGCCGCGACTTCTCAGGTTCGCATCGTTGCGCAACGTCCGCTGAATTCGTGGCGGTAAAAAAAAGCAAATCATGCTGCTTACGCTAGCAAGGCGAACATGTCGAGCATGAAACGAAAAGTATCGCTACTGATCAACATTATCTCTCCCGCGAGGCTTGCGCTGTACTCCGGGCTGGCCGAGCATTTCGATCTTCAGATTTTGCACGGAGGAACGGAAAGCAATCGCGATTCCTGGCACGATCTGGATCACGCCGTGCCGCGCGCGCGGATCGCACATGCCTGGGGCTGGCAAGTAGAGATACCGCGAAAAAAAGAGGGCAAACCTTTCGATCGGCGTTACATCCACATCACGCCGGGCTACATCCAGCATCTGCTCAGCTTTCGGCCCGAAGCTCTTATCTCGAATGAGATGGGCCTTCGCACTTTGATCGCCCTCACATATGGGACCTTTTTCCGAAAGCCGGTTTGGGTCTGGTGGGGCGGCACGATGCATACGGAACGCAAGGCTGGTCCCGTTCGGCGGATCGTACGAACGATGGTTTCCCGCTGGGTTCGCCACTGGATCAGTTACGGGCAAACGTCGACGGAATACTTACAGTCGCTCGGCGTCAAACGCGATCGCATTCTCGAAATCCAGAATGCCGTCGACGAGCGGCTTTTCACGATGCCCGTTAAGCCGGAACTCGACATTAAGCCGCGACCCGTCTTGCTGTGCGCCGGCCGGCTCGTGATGCGCAAAGGCGTCGAAGAGCTGCTGATCGCTGCGGCGGCCGTGCAAAAGGAAGGGCTCGACTTTTCTCTGGTTCTTGTCGGCAGCGGGCCAGACAAATTAGCGCTCGAACAGCTTGCCGTGGCCATCGGACTCAAAAATCTGCATGTCCTTCCCGTCCAAAGCCCGGAAAAGATGCCCGCGGTCTATCGCAGCGCCGACGTGCTGGTATTTCCGACGCTAGAGGACGTCTGGGGACTCGTGGCAAACGAAGCCATGCTGTGCGGCTTGACCGTCCTCTGTTCGAAATATGCGGGCTGCGCGCACGAGCTCTCCCCGTCCCAAAACATCTTCGATCCGGAAGACGCCGAAGAGTTCGTCTGCAAGCTTCGCGAGGCCGTGAGCGGCCAGCTCGCGCCGTCTGATTGCTCGCGCTTGAAAACCACTCCGCAAATCCTGGCCGATCTGGTCCGGGCCCTGGAAAGCTCGATGCGCGAGCCCGTCCCTTCGCTGCCGGGCGCGACACGCCGGGGGGTCTACCAACGATGAAAATCCTTCTCGTACACAACCAATATCAACAAGGAGGCGGGGAAGACGTCGTGTTCGCGCAGGAGCGGAGGAACCTTGAGCGCGCCGGACACGAGGTTGCCATCTACCATCGCAGCAATTCAGAAATCGGCGATTCCGCGACACTCGGCCGGCTTGCGCTCGCGAAGGACACCGTATGGTCGGCGCGCACGCGGCGCGATTTTGCGCGGCTGCTGGATCGCGAGGCTCCGGACATCGTGCACGTTCACAATACGTTCGTCGTGATCTCTCCCTCGATCTACAGCGCGTGCCGGGAGCGAGGCATTCCCGTCGTGCAGACGCTTCACAATTTTCGCCTGATGTGCCCAAGCGCAACATTCTACCGCGACGGCAACGTCTGCGAGGCGTGTGCCCATAGCGGCCTGTGGAGCGCGGTCCGCCACGCATGCTACCGCGACTCGCGAGCGGCCTCTGCGACAGTTGCTCTGATGCTCGCCACGCACAGGCTGCTAGGAACGTGGCGCGATTCCATAGACGCCTATATCGCGCTGACTACGTTCTCACGCGAAAAATTCATTGCCGGGGGTTTGAGTCCGGAAAAAATCTTTGTGAAACCAAACTTCGTCGATCCGGATCCCGGCCCGCGAACGACGGCCGGCGACTATGCCGTCTTCACGGGCCGCCTGTCGCCGGAAAAAGGCGTGATGACTCTTCTCCGGGCGTGGGAGCAGCTTCCGGTGCACTGTCCCTTGCAAATTGTCGGAGACGGGCCCGAACGGCCGCTTCTAGAGGCCTTCGTTCGCGACCACAAGATTCCCAGCATCACTTTTCGGGGCCGCCTCACACGCGAAGAAACGGTGGCGACGGTAAAATGCGCGCGCTTCGCGATCGTTCCGAGCGTGTATTACGAAGGGTTTCCGATGGTGATTGCGGAAGCGATGGCATGCGGCGTTCCGGTCATTTGTTCGCGGTTAGGGGCGATGGAAGAAATCGTTGCGGACGGCGTCACCGGGCTCCATTTCAACCCTGGCGACGCCGATCACTTGACGCGCAAAGTCGAGTGGGCGTGCCAACACGCGTCTGCAATGCGAGAAATGGGTCGCGAGGCGCGTCGCGAATACGAGAGTCGTTACACGGCCGACAGAAATTATTCCCTCTTGCTGGAGATCTACCAACGGACCCTGAATCGAGCGGTCGATTCGGTTCCGGCTGTCTTGAGCTAGAAGGCGCTTCATCCAGCCCGGTCGCGCCCGTCACACCACAATCGTGGCAAATCACTACAGGAGAAAACCATGAGCGTTGCCTTGATTACAGGATCGGCTGGACTTGTCGGCTCGGAGGCAGCTGCCTATTTTGCATCGCTGGGGATGGATGTCGTCGGAATCGATAACGGCATGCGTGCGGACTTTTTTGGCCCGGAGGCCTCGACCGATTGGGTTCGAAACCGCCTGCGCGCGGAAGTGCCCCGTTATCGGCACTACGAGGTCGACATTCGCGACAATGCCGGCATCTCGAAGATATTCGCGCGATACCGAAATTCGATCGGCTTGGTCATTCACACGGCGGCACAGCCTTCGCACGATTGGGCCGCGACGAATCCAATCGTGGACTTCACGGTGAACGGAAATGGAACCTCGGTGATGCTCGAAGCCACACGGCAATATGCGCGAGACGCGGTGTTCATCTTCACCTCGACGAACAAGGTCTACGGCGATCTCCCGAATTGTCTGCCTCTCGTCGAAATGGAAACGCGTTGGGAGGCCGATCCATCGCATGCTTATGCCGCGAGGGGCATTCCCGAAAGCATGTCTCTCGATCAGACCACGCACAGTTTATTCGGCGTGTCCAAGGTGGCCGCCGATCTTCTGGTGCAGGAATATGGGCGCTATTTCGGCATGAAGACGGCGTGCTTCCGCGGCGGTTGCCTCACGGGTCCCAACCATTCGGGAACGCAGCTCCACGGTTTTCTCGCCTATCTCATGAAATGTGCGGTCACCGAAACCCCATACACGATTTTCGGCTACAAACGTAAACAGGTGAGGGACAACATTCACAGTGCCGATCTGATTCACGCGTTCCACGAATTCTTCAAGCAGCCGCGCTCCGGCGAGGTCTACAACATGGGCGGGGGGCGGCACAGCAATTGCTCGATGCTCGAGGCGATCGCTCTCTGCGAAGAAATCACCGGCAACCCGGTTCACTGGAAGTATGTGGAAGAGAATCGCCGCGGCGATCACATTTGGTGGATCAGCGATACCTCCCGTTTCGAACAGCATTATCCGGATTGGAAGCCACGGTACGACGTGCCTGGCATCCTGCGCGAAATCTATGAATTCAATATCGAACGATGGGGAGAAGAATGCACAACGCAGGCAAAAGGAATGTCCTTGGGATCCTGATCGACGCAGTGGATTACGATCACGCAGTCGAGACGATCCTCGACGCCGCGCGCGAACGGAGATGCGCAGCCGTGTCGGCGCTGGCCGTTCACGGGCTGATGACCGGCGTACTCGATCGCGAGCAGAAGTTTCGTCTCAATCGCTTCGATCTGCTCGTGCCCGATGGGCAGCCCGTGCGCTGGGTGCTCAACTGGCTTTATCGCACGCGCCTCTCCGACCGCGTTTATGGCCCGAACCTCACGCGAAAGCTCTGCGCGCGCTCAGCGAAAGAGCATCTCCCGATTTATTTCTACGGAAGCACGCTGGAAATTCTCGAAGCACTCAGACAATCCCTCGAAAAAGAGTACCCGGGAATCGTGATCGCCGGAATGGAACCATCCAAGTTCCGTTGCCTCACTCCCTCGGAGAAACAGGGACTCACATCGCGCATTCGCGCATCGGGCGCCTCGCTCTTGTTTGTCGGTCTCGGGTGCCCCCGGCAGGAGGTTTTCGCGTACGAGTTTCGCGACGCACTTGAGATGCCCGTTCTCGCAGTGGGCGCCGCTTTTCCTTTTCTGGCGGGCCTCACTCCGCAGGCGCCACGCTGGATGCAAGATCGGGGCCTCGAATGGCTGTTTCGGCTGGCATCCGAACCGCGGCGGCTCTGGCGCCGCTACCTGTACTTGAATCCCGCGTACGCGTTCCTCGTGGCGCTGCAAGCGCTCGGCATTTCGCGTTTTCAAACGGAAGGCCAATCGCCGGCGCACGAAATCCTTTACGGCTAGCGCGACACGCTTATGGCTGACAATTCACAGACCGCCGTTGTCGCCGTGCGGAGCGACGAATCCGCGTTGCCCGTTGACATCAGCAATCCGCCGCGAACGAGTCCCGTCGTACCTCTCAAGGCCGCGAAGCGATTTTACCGGCCGGAACTCGATTCGCTGCGGTTCTTCGCTTTTCTCGCAGTTTTTCTATTCCACGTTACTCCACGCGATCCCATCGCATATTCTCACCATTCGTTCGTGCCGAGGGCTTTCGTTCCGTGGATCTGCGGAATCGCCGGGGCGGGGGCCTTTGGCGTCGATCTTTTCTTCGCTCTTAGCGCCTATCTGATCACTGGGCTGCTCCTTCGCGAAAAGGAAGTTCGCGGACACATCGATGTGAAGGCGTTCTATGCCCGCCGGATTCTGCGAATTTGGCCGCTCTACTTTTTCTTCATCGCGATCGCTGCCGCGATTCCCACCTGGGATCATGCGCAAAAACTGCCGTGGCAATACGTGGCCGGGTATTTGCTTCTGGCCGGCAACTGGGTCTACGCACTGAAAGGCCTGCCGGCTTCCGTCGCGATACCTCTGTGGAGTATTTCAATCGAGGAGCAGTTCTACCTTTTCTGGCCGCCCATCTTGCGGCGAATCACTCGCCGAAAGCTGGTGTACGTGGTGATCGCGCTGCTGCTCCTGGCGAATCTGGCCCGGATCGCACTGGTGGCCGCGCACGCGAGCGGGGCGGCGATTGAATACAACACGTTCGCGCGGATCGACCCGATCGCGCTCGGAATTCTGATCGCCTGTCTTCTCGGGGATCGTTCGCCGCATTTTTCCCCGGGCATGCGGTTCGGATTAGCGTTTACGGCCATCTCGATTCTAGCCGCGATTGGGACGTATTCGCATTTGAATGCCCCACAGTCGCTGGCCCCGGTGATCGGCACGCTGATTGGCAGGCCGCTCGTTGCCTTGGCATCGGGCGCCATACTGATCGCATTCATTGGAGCGACCGGCCCGGCCCGAATTCTCACTTCTCGTGGATTGGTCTATCTCGGGAAAATTTCGTACGGACTTTACGTCTATCACATGGCGGGCGTATTGATCGCCGAGCATATCCTGCGAAACCCCAGTGGCGGACACAGAGGCGCCGCTATCTTGGGATTCCTCCTGACCGTCGCGTTCAGCGCGATCTCATATCGCTGGTTTGAGTCTCCCTTCTTGCGACTTAAGGACCGCTTCGCTGTCATCCGCTCTCGGCCCGTCTGAATCTCCGCTCCAACGAACGGCCTGGTCCCTCCGCGCCTCTTGGAGGCCGGCTGTTAGCATTAGCCGCCAAGTCTCGACTGCACGAACTCCAGCACGCGATCGCCGAGGAAATCGTTTTCCGTATTGACAGCCAGCATCCCCGACAAGTGACCGTGACCCGGAAGCCAGGCGAGATTGGGCAGGCCGCGCTTCTTCTCGAGATGCGCTCGCAAGAGTTCCACATACTGCCGCTTGAAATCGGGCGGATCAAATTCCGAGAGAGTCACCAGCAGCGGCACGGAGGACTCGGCCAATCCAGGAAGTGCCGAGCGCTCCGCATAGAGGCTTGCGTCTTCGCCAAAGTACGCCTTAAAGAGCGGATTCTTGTCCATCGTGTTCGTGTCGTAAAGTCCCGAGACGAGAATCGCGCCCGCCAGCGTGCCGCGTTCCGGGCTATCGAAGCGAGGGTGCGCCAGAAATTGAGCGACGTGAGCCGCGCCCGCCGATTGGCCCATCAGGAAGATTTGCTGCGGATCGCCGCCGTGCGCGGCAATGTTATTTCGCAGCCATCGCAGCGCCGTCGCGATATCCTCCGATCCCGCCGGCCACGGATGTTTGGGCGCCAGGCGGTGCGTGATATTCACGCCCACCATGCCATGGCGCGCGCTCCACACGCCGACGTTGTCGTAGAACGGCATCCCAGGCATGGATTTATCTCCGCCGATGAAGCCGCCGCCGTGCATGAAGACCAGCACCGGCTGCGCCGCCTTGGCAGCGCCCCTCCCCTGAAACACATTGAGACGATGGCGCTCATCGTCGCCGTATTGCAGATCGCGAATCGCGTCTACGTCGGCGAAAGGCTCCCTTTCGTGCAGCGCCGCAAAGAGTTTTAGATTTTCGCCGATCACTTCCGGTGTAAATGCGTCGCCGAATTCCCTCAATCTCTTATGGATTCCGGCGACAGCCGGGGATTTCGCCTGCGATGCCATCGATCCTCCTCCGGGCACAACGGTGGAATTCCGTCTCTCGCGGCCAACTTGCAATAATCGACTCGCGCGCATAGTATCCCCTCGGCGACGGACAACGCAAGATCGGCGCGCAATCCACATTCAGAGAAGAGGTGCGGCGATGTCGGATTCCCATTCGAAATTTTCTGTCGAAGACCGGCTCGATATTATGGAGCTGTTTGCGAAATACGCATGGGGCATCAACACGGGCGATATCGAGGCCGTGCTGGGTTGCTTTGCGGAAGATGGCTACCTCGACCACCTGTGGCAGGGAAAGCTCGAGGGGCGCGACAAAATCCGCCGCGCGTTCGAGGAACTTTGGTACGACCGCCCGAGCTGGTGGTTTGGCCGTCAGCATCTGGCGAATCATTTCCTGATCACGCCCGAGGGCGAAGGCGCGCGCGTGAAGGCCTATTTTACGATCGTCCAGTTCAACGTGGACTATCGAACGAATTTCGTCTTCGGCATCGGCAATTGGGACAATCTTTGCGTGAAGCGCCATGGCAAGTGGCTCTTCAAGTCGATGTACATCAACGGCTGGACCGACCGCGAGAAAGTGCCCTGGAAGGGCGAGGCGCGCGCATATAGCGGCCCGCCCGTCACGCGAGTGCATCAGGAGCCCGCGCCCACATCCGCGAAGGGCGATTAGTTCTTCAGGTAGATCGAGCGAGTAAATAAACGGATGCGGCCCCGCCGGGAACCAGCGAGGCCGCATCCGTTTGGGTGGTGGGGCTCGTTTGTCAAGCAACGGCGGGCGAACCGCTCAGTGCTCGCCCGCCTTATTCGGCTAAATTCGGCTTGCGGCACCCTCGCCGCGCCACTTCAGCTTCTAGAAGAAGAAGTGCAGGCCAAATTGGATCAGGCGCGGATTCGCGATCGTGGCGCGGATTGCACCGAAGGTCCCGGCCCCTGGCCCTGCGGCTCCGTGGACCGACGCAACATCTATGAACGTTGGGGCGGCGTTGCTGCCTGACGGATCGGCGAACTCCGGGTGGTTGAATGCGTTGTAGAAATCCGCTCGGAACTGCACCCTGAGAGCTTCGGTGATTTGAGTGTTCTTGATGATCGAGATGTCAGAATTAAATTGGGCAGGGCCCAAGACGGCGCCAGGACCGGAGTTGCCGAAACCTGTGGCTCCGGGTCCTCCGTATGGAACCAGGGGCGCAGGGCAAAACGCATCTGCATTGAAGTAACCGTTGAGTCTTGAGACCACGCTGCCATGCGTCAGAATGTCTCCATCGGTCACTCCCGGGCACAACTGGGCTCGGCTGTATGCGGTGGTAGTGTTACCCGCAGTCCCGTACGCCACGCCCGCTCCGGAGTCGACGAACGTGATTGCATCGCCAGATTGCACGACGGTTACGCCAGACACGTTCCAACCGCCGATCAGCTTACCTTCCACGCCTTGGACGCCTTTGCCGAATGGCAAGTCGTAGGTGTAATTCACGATGAAGCGATTGGGGCGATTGAACCACGTTCTCCCATACTGCTGGCTTAGATCGGAAGCGTCGTTTCCGTTGGCAACCCCGCCATTGAGGTCGCTAAGGCTCTGGCTCCACGTATACGCCGCCTGCATGCTGAGCCCGTGGGAGAATTGGTGCCGCATCGTCACCTGCAAACTGTTGTAGGTTGAATATCCGTTGAATTCAGTTTCCGTCAGACCACTGGCCGCAAAGCCCAGATACGGAACCCTAGCGATTGCGTTTCCTGGCGTGTTGCAGATCTGGTTGGGGGCCACTCCTGTGCACAACCCACTGAAGCTGTTGGACGGCGTAGCCAGCGACGCGGTATTAACATTGTGATAGATGTCCGCCAAGTTGATTCCGCTCGATCCCACGTAGCCGACTTCCAGCACCCACGAAGGCGCAAGCTCGTATTGCACGCCCAGGTTATATTGCCGGACGAGCGGCGTATGGACCGTCTGCGATAGCAAGGGAAGAGTCAGGCTGGAGCCCGTTAACGTGGCTGGATCGTACCAACGAGCCGTGAATCCAATATTTGGGTTCGACGCTAGCGGGACGAATGCTAGAGCGGGGAAGGGATTCGCGATCGAGGCCTGCAAGTCGCGGGGACTCAGGAACGAGTAGTCGTAGGTCACAGAATATGGATTGCCCTGCTCGACGGCATGCACGAATCTGTCCAGCGCCACGCGATCATAGAAGATGCCGCCTCCGCCACGCACCACGAGTTTTGAGCTCTGCAGCGGCTGCCATGCAAATCCGATTCGCGGAGCAAAGTTGCTATACGGAGCATGTTTTTGAAGCGACAAATTGTTACTCGCTGTGAAAACGCCAGGCGGCGGCGCTCCGTAGTGCTTGGCGTAGTTGCTGGGCACTACGTACCCGGCGAGGCTGTCGGCAGGGTCGGCGAGCGCCGCCGCAACCGAGGTTGGCAACGCCGCATTGGGACCGAGTTTACTCAACCACACGTTGGTCAGGTTTCCCAACGAGTCGCTGAGCATCCCGTCGTACTCCCAGCGCAGGCCGAGATTCAGAGTCAATCGTGAATTGACCTTCCAGTCGTCCTGCACGAAAGCGTCGTTGTTGTGCAAATGGTAGTAGTGGGTCACTGCGACCGGGTACCCCTTGATGCAGAATAGGCATTCAAAGACGTTCCCGGGTGCTCCACCACCCGGGCTCGGCTGCCCGACAAGGATGTCATTCAGGTCGCCGAAAAACATGAATCCCTTCGTGAAGCCGTTATCAATCAGGGGCCACCGCGTGTCTTCGTGTTCGAAACCGACGCGGATGCTGTGTTTTCCATGCGACCACGAAATCTGGTCAGCGAATTGCAGCTGGTTCGTCGGCCCATTAAACGGAACCAGGGTTCCGAACAACCCGTAAGCGCCGCTCGCGAATTCGTTCTGACCAATCACGAGCATGGTCGGCGGTATGGTTACGCCGGGGAAACCAGTGATCCCCAGGTCGGCGTCCGAAGAGTTTGCCGGGTAAGCGTTCGACGCCGAGGCGATGTTCCGCTGATACGATATCCGAGCTTCGTTTACCAGGTTGTTAGTAAGAATAGACGTAAGCCTCAGTACGGCATCATGGTTTCCCCAGATCACCGTCTCGGGCGTTCCCGGTATGTTGCCGTTTAGGGTGTCGATCTGCGGGTTGTGCGTGTAGAAATAACGGGTCGATAGAGTTTCCTTGCTGTTAATCAAATAATCCCCGTTCAAGACGCCCTGGTTCTCCCTGTAGAGAGCCGGGCTGCTAAAGCTGCACGCTATTTGCCCATTGAGCGTGTTGGTGGGGTCGCAGCCAGCTTCCGCGAGAGGAGTCGGGATGTAGTAGCTGCCGTTTGTGTTCTTGAGTTGCAGCATGTGAAGGCCCTGAATGGAAATATCCGGAGCCCCTTGAAATGCCCCGCAGCCGGCGGCAGGACCGGTAAGAGGAGGGCCGCCAAATGTATTGGGGCCGCAAAGCGCGTTTGCCGCGTCTGTTACGAAAGTCTGGGCCGCGGCGTCGCAGGCAGAAATCGGAACGGCGCCGGCGGGGCACGTGCCGCGATCCTCGTTAGGTATCGGTGGCAGATAAACGCCGGAGGTGAAGCCCGCTCCCGACACACCGTTCTTCGCGCGCGTCCCCTGATAGCTTAGAAAGAAGAATAACTTATCCTTCTTGACCGGACCGCCGATGGTACCGCCGAACTGATTCTGATCCAGCACCTGGTGCGGCTCGGCAGGCGTCTTGTCATAAAAGAACGAATCGGCATTGAGGACGGAATTGCGCAAGAATTCGAACGCCGATCCGTGGAACTGGTTGGTGCCACCCTTAGTGAGTACGTTCACGTTGGCGCCGGGGTTTCTTCCGTAGCTGGCGTCGTACGTGGAAGTTTGGACTTTGAACTCCGCGATCGCGTCGGGACTCGGAACCGGAATTCCTGTGTAGATCGTTCCGTCGTTCGAGCTCCCGGAATTGGCGATGTTGTCCACGGCCACGCCGTCCATCTGGAAATTGTTCTGGCCCGGGTCATTGCCGTTCACGCTCATGTCCTGCGTGCCTCTGCCGAGCGAGGTCGCGTCGCCCACGGCGACGTTTGTACCGGCCGATAGACCCAAAATCTCGGTGTAGTTGCGGTTGGCGAGCGGAAGAGAAGCGATTTGGTTTCCACTCACGGTCGTGCCGAGCGTCGAACTCTCGGTCTGCAGCATCACTTGCTCGCTGTGCACCGTGACTTCCTCAGACACCGTGCCAACTTCCATTTGTTGATTCAGCGTGGGTGTCTCGGTGACGTTGATCGTCACCGATGGGACCTCGCTCCTCTTGAAGCCGGGCGCACTGAAACTGACCTTATAGCTTCCGGGGGGCAGCAATTCGAACTTGTAGTCTCCGTCCGGACCAGTCGTCGCAGTTCTTGCCTGGCCCGTTCCCAGATTCGTTAGAGTAATGGTTGCATTCGGCACGGATCGGCCCGAGGGATCGGTCACCGTTCCCGCCAGAGCGCCCGTCCCGGCGGACTGCCCAAAGGCCTGGGAGACGCAAAGCAGGCACAACAGGGAAAGGCAAAACAGGATTGAAAAAACGAGCCGATGCGCTGCACGTCGTGTGTGCATCATTCCCCCCGATTCAGCTTTTTCGTTTGACCTGGCCGTATTGCAGCAACACAAAGAGCGCCAATCATGCTGATTGGTCACAACCTTGCCACTTCCCGCTACGTTGCCTTCATTTCGACCTGGAACCTACTAAGGGACCACCCCTTGAATGGAGACACTAATTACCGAATTGGGCCGTCTTGTCCATTTCTTATTTTGATGGCCTCTATTACCGATCGGGAATCAGCTTAGTGATTGGCGTCGGAGGAGGTTGACGCCAAAA
>Ga0335072_10000553_pt1 | contig 70755 bp, 62 predicted proteins | sample Lox_Sample_21_FD_206725 | JGI IMG/M metagenome (GOLD analysis project Ga0335072, IMG submission 206725) | Soil microbial communities from Loxahatchee National Wildlife Refuge, Florida, United States - Lox_Sample_2.1 | ecosystem: Environmental > Terrestrial > Soil > Wetlands | place: USA...
CGCGGCGGCCTTGCGCAATCCGTGGGCGATCTCGAAGAAGGTGCCGGCGGTGAACGCCACGGGGTCGGCGCCCTCGTAGCGATGGCGCGCGTAGGCCAGGACGGAGCCGCCCGGGCGCAGGCGGGCGGCGGTGGCGGTGTCCCAGACCTCGCTCACGCCTCTTCGCGCATCGCCAGGGCGAGCGCGACGAGCTCTGACTCGCTCAACGGCTCCGCCGGCGCCTGGGGTGGGGGGGTCGCGTCGCGGAAAGCCTGCCGGCGCCGCTCGGCGCGAGCCTCCAGCTCGCGGCGTCGACGACGCGCGCGCAGCTGCTCGGCGGCGAGCTGGACGAGGACGTCGTTGGGTGTCGTCCCGACCTGGGCGGCGAGCTTGCCCAACTCTCCCCACATGTCCTCGGGGACGGTGAGCTGGACGCGCCGGCCGTCGGCTCGCTTGGGCGCCCGCCGTCTGGCCTGCCCGATCGGCGGCTCCGGCGCGCGATCGGCGTCCTCTGGCCCGTCCTCCGACATCGATCCACTATAACGCGGCATAAGCAGCTTTATAGTCGACCCGTCGGACGTCTCGTCAGGGACCACGGCGCAGAGCACGCCGCCGCGGTCTTCCTCGGGCGTCACGGGTCCGCTCTGTAGCAGCTGGCCTTGCACGATCGGACGAGCCTACGCACGACTTGGGACGGGATCGTCGCGCCGGCGCGCGATCCCCGCTGGCGCTCGTCGAGCCGAAGCGCTAGTTTCTGGCCACACGACCAGTCCAGAGAAGGAGTCCGCGATGGCAACCGCGCAGAGCGACGTGTTGAAGCCCGACTTCGAGGCGAGGCGCAAGCACTTCCTGTTCACCGACGAGCACGAAGCGCTGCGCGAGTCGATCCGGAGCTTCGCGATCAGGGAGCTGGCGCCGCACGCGGAGGAGTGGGAGGAGACGACGTTCCCGGACTCGGTGTTCCGGCGGATGGGGGAGCTGGGCTTCCTGGGCCTGGACAAGCCCGAGGAGTACGGGGGCCAGGGCGGGGACTACTACAGCGCGCTGGTGCTGGCCGAGGAGATCGGGCACGCCAACAGCGGGGGTTTGGCGATGGGGGTGGCGGTGCAGACGGACATGGCGATGCCGCCGATCCTGGCGTTCGGCACCGAGGAGCAGAAGCGTGCCTGGGCGGAGCCGGCGATCAGGGGCGAGAAGATCCTGTGCCTGGGCATCACCGAGCCCGACGCGGGCTCGGACGTGTCGGGAATCAAGACCCGGGCGGTGAAGGAGGGCGAGGAATACGTCATCAACGGCTCCAAGACGTACATCACCAACGGCCACCGCGCCGACGTCATCGTCCTGGTGACCAAGACCGATCCCGACGCCGGCTACGACGGCTTCACGCTGTTCCTGGTCCCGATGGACGCCCCGGGGGTGATCCGCGAGCAGCGCCTGCAGAAGCTGGGGATGCACGCCTCGGACACGGCGCTGCTGGCGTTCCAGGACGTGCGGGTGCCGGAGTCGGCGGTCCTGGGCCAGGTGGGCCGGGGCTTCTACCACATCATGTGGGAGCTCCAGGGGGAGCGCCTGATCGGCGCGGCCGGCTGCGTGGCGGGCGCCCAGCGCGTCTTCGACCGCACGCTGCAGTACGCCAAAGAGCGCAAGGCGTTCGGCCGCGAGATCGGCAAGTTCCAGGTGATCCGCCACAAGTTCGCGGAGATGGCGACGAAGATCGAGACGGCCCGCCAGATGGTCTACATGACGGCCTGGCGCCACCAGAACGGGGAGTACCCGGTGCGGGAGATCTCGATGGCCAAGCTCTACGCGTCGCGGATCTCGGTGGAGGTCGCCGACGAGTGCATCCAGATCCACGGCGGCGCGGGCTACATGCGCGAGTACGGCGTCGAGCGCGCCTGGCGCGACCTGCGGCTGAACCGCATCGGCGCCGGCACCGACGAGATCATGCTCGAGGTCATCGGGCGCTCGTACGGGCTTTGAGTCGTGCAGGAGGGGCCGCATGCGGCCCCTCCCCGGAGGGCGCATGCGCCCTCCGGCCGGCCGGCGCATGCGCCGGCCGGGACAGCTCTATGTCACCTGTGCTTGCCGGCCTTGCGGCTGGTGCGCTTGACATGCCTGTGCTTGGTCTTCTTGCGGTGTGTGGCCTTGCGGGCCTTGGGGCAGCCGGTGACGGCGACGGGAGTGCTCTGCTGTAGTTCGGCGCCGTTCTGCGCGACGAAGTGAGTTGGCATCTTCAGCTTGTCTTTGCAGAGGTTGCCGTTGGCTGCAAGCGCCGAGAACGGCCCCTCGGGGAGGTTCAGTTCGAAGCTCCCGATCGGCACGTCGGGGACCTGCTTGAACGTGCTGCTGGTGATCCCGGTCTTGCTGATGAAGGTATCTCCGACGAGGTGCACGGTGACGCCGTAGCCCTGCAGCACGATGATCAGGTTCGGGAACGATTCGTTGCCGTTGGAGACGAAGTACGCCGGGCCTTCCAGCGGCACCGGGAGAACCGGTGTGAGCGCCTTGGCGTGCCCGACCACCGACGCCGCCGGGCAGCCGGCGGGGTTCGTGTTGAACTGCGCCGCGGTGCACGCCTTCTGCAGCGTCGTCAACCGCGACGGCAGCTTCTTGGGCAGTTCGACCTTCACGCTCTTGATGTTCGACTGGCTGCTGGCCTGGTTGGCGCCCAGTTCCCCGGTCGGGTAGACGATCCTCACACCCAAGCTCGCCCCGTTGGCCCTCGAGGTCTTGCCCGCGGTGAACGCTTTGAAGCTCGGCTTGAACAGCAGCGCCCGGCACGAACCCATCTGGAAGTGGCTTTCGATCGGCGCCTGCGCGCCTTCGCTGCCATACGCGGTCCCGCTGAACGCCTGCGGCTCGCACCCGGTCGGGTTGAACATGAAGCCGGGCCGGTCTACCACCGCGTCGATCGTCCGCAGATCCGTCGGCACACCCGCCACGTACTGCGGCAACGCGTTCGTGGTCACCGTCAGCTGCGCCGTGAGCTCGTTGACTTCGATCCTCGCTCTGACGCGCTGCGTGGGCAGCGTGAAGGGACCGACGTCGACCGGCACAACGATCGACAGGCCGTACGGGGCGCCTTCGTAGCCTTCGGTCAGGTAGATCGGCGCCGGCGGCTGCCCCGGTTCGGGGATCTGCAGCGGATACGGGCCCGGCCCGGACGCCACCACCGTGTGGCCGATCTGCGACGCCGCCGGACACGCGTTGGCTTCGGCCTGCGCGTTGGTGCAGAGCGGCACCCGGCTGATCATGCCCAACAACCCCTCCGGGGTCTTGAACTGCAGCCGCTCGGTGCGCTGCTGATCGTCGGGCACCTGCAGCAGCAGGCTGAAATCCGTGAACCCCCCGGCCTGATCGGTCGTGGAGCCCGCGGTCATGGTTGGCGTGTACGGCAGCGCCCCCGGCCCCGGGCACGACGTGCCATCGGTGCCGCTGGTGATCGCGAACTGGGCGGAGGGGAACGCGTCGGCGACGAACGGGCTCGCCCACGGCGTGAAGTCCGACCTCGCAGTGTAGAGGCCGCACCGGGTGGGCGTCGCGAGCGCCGCCTGCGCGCCGCCGCTGAACGACAGCTTCAGATGGCTGTACGGGAGCTCGGGAGTCTGTTCGAAGGTCGTCGTCAGCTGGCCGGTCTGTTCGTTGAGGTGCACCGTCCCGACGACCTTCACGTTGACGCCGTCCGCCGAGGCGGCCAGCAGCAGCTTCAGTTCAGGCGGATCGGACGGCAGCACGTACACGTTGCCGAGCAGTTCCTTTTCCGCGGCGCTTTCCAGCAGCGGCGTGCGAATCGAGGCCGTGCCGACTTTCGAGGCGTTCGGGCACGACGGCGGGCCGTTGTCTTCTTCGCCTGCCGCCCTTTCCGCTTCGGTCGTCAACCCGTCCTGCCACGGCTGGCACGCCTGCAGACCGGCCGCCTGACCGGGGTTGATCGCCATCCCTTCCGGCAACGTCACCGTCGTGTTCTGCACATCGGCCGTGGAGTGCCCTTCCGCGCTTTCCAGACCACCCGTTGGGGGGTTGACTTCCACCGTCAAACCCGCTGGCGTATCCGCATCAGACGTATCCGGGTCAGTGGTGAAGCTCGGCGCGAAACCAAGGTGTTCACAGCCCGTGACACCAACCGGTTCGCCCTCGCTGTCATGCGACTCATCGACCACCGGCTGGGTATACGTTTCATCGGTCCATGTGTTCGCACGGATCGAAAACGCCTGCGGACCGCCACACGACGTCGGCAACGTCAAGAACGGCGCCTGATCACCATTCGCCGTCGGACAGTTACCCGTACCGATTTCTTCCGGTGAACAGCCTTCCGTCGAGTTGTTGCGCCAACGGTTGTGACTGGGATCTCCCGGGACGCCCCACAGGGTGAGCACGTTCGCTGCTATTTCGCGCTCCGGCGTGTCGTCTACATCGGTAGTTATCCCATAGTCAGAGCCGGACCGGACACCCGACGTGAGGAACGTATCGACGCCGGCGATCGCGAACGCGAACTCCGCCGAAACGCCTGGCGGCGGGACCATGTTGTACACGGGAAAGCGAAACACTAGAGCGCCGCCGATCAGCGCAACGTCGTCGAAGCCTATCTGTGATTCCGGCTTACAGACTTCCTTTTCCTCGAATTCTCGTAGGGTACATTGAGCCACAGCATTTGGATTACCGACGAATCCGGGCGGCAATCTCACTTCAATGTTGCGTACCTGACCGCCCGCAGGCGTAAATCTCGGCGATTCCGCCAAGGGGACGGAGTTGAGCGTAAAGCTGAACGTCGCGGCGTAGGGGTGCGATCCGGCCTGGGTATCGATCGTACCGTTTTCGTTGCTGAACCACACATCCCACTCCGAAAAACCAAACGGCGGTACCGCAGAACTGATCGTGATAGGCTCGGTCGTGCTCGCGGGCGTCGATGCGCCGCCGCCCGCCACCGTTGCATGGCTGAGCTCGTGTTCGGCGGCCCCCGGCAGCGCCCTCACTTCGATCGCGATCTGCGGTGTGAAGTTTGTGTGATTGCCTTCTCCGCCAGAACCGCCTGCGCCACCGGCGAAATGAGGCATTCTCGCAAGGTTAGCGGCACACTTGACGACTATCTTGCCGGTGCACACCCACAGCTGATGACCGATGCTGGTGCCGTTATTGAGTACGGCATCATTACCCTCAAGGTCGCCGGCTTCGATGGCTTCGAGCCCAGGCGGAAGAGTGTCGGTGACAGTCACCGGACCCTGGCTGTCGGCGGCGCCAACGTTGAAGATCTGCAAGTCTATCACGGCTTTTCCCGCCGGAGGGATGTAAGCCGGATAACTGCGCCCTGTGATCACCCAGCCCGGTCCCGCTTCGGCGCGCGCCGAAGCGTTAAATACTCCCCATACAATTCCGACCAGCGCGAGAAAGACGATCAATTTCGCGATGAACCGATATTCTGCCTTCTCGACGCTCATTGCTTGCCCCTCTTCGTCGTCCGTGAATATCTCTTTCTCGTCCGCTTCTCACAAGTAGCGCGTATGCGCCTGGGCTTTCGTCGACACGCGCGCAACGCCTTGGCGAGTTTTGCCGCATCAGACTCGACGACCGAACCGCGTTTGGACGTTACTCCCTTTTTGGCCGTGATGGGCACAAAGTTCCCTACCCCGGCGAACGTCGCGCTTGCGGGCGTCGCGAAGGCTGGCGGCACAGACGGCAATCCCTGACACCCCGTGCCGGTACATGCCGTCGACAGTTCCGGAAAACCGCCGTCCACGCGCACGTCGTAGAGCTTGACTTCTTCTCCTCCTGCATTCAAGGTGAAGTCTGCGCGACTCGCTATGAACACATCGTCGCCGTTTGTGCTGGCATCAAGGAAGAGCGACCGACTGGTGCTCGTGCCACCCGAGAGCACGTACAGGCAGCCCGCGGCCTGCCGACAACTCCCCGTGCCCTCGCGCTCCCACTCGTACGCGTTCCCCCTGCCGTCGGTGACCTGCGGCAGCAGCGCTTCCTCGGAATCGAAGAACGCGCGGTCGCCGTCTTCGGAGAGCCAGCGCAGCATGTAGACGCTGCCGGTGCTGTTGCTCACGGGGGTCTCCCAGCTGTATTGTACGCTCGCACCGGTGCCGACGGGCTCACCTGCTGGGTTGCACGAGGCGCAGGTCAGTTCTCTGCTGTCTGCATTGTAGACGTACAGCTCCGATACGTGCCGATCGTCATGGCCGGTGAGGTTGGCAGTCGAGGTGAAGCCGACGGCGTGTCCGTCGGGCGCGACCTCGGCCAATCGCAGGCCTGGATTATGTGTCCAATCGCCCCACGCGAACCCATTGTTCAAAGGTTCGCCGAGGTTGTCGTCGCCGGGCGCGAGGGTCGCTATGAACGCCGTCATGCCCTGCCTGCTCAAATACAAATTCGGCAGGCCTGCGCTGGCTTTGTCGCCCTCGGCGTTCGCGTTGTGGGCGAGCACGCCGCCGGCGACGAAGTAGACGAATTCCCCTTCTTCGCCCGTTTCGTTGACCCCGATCACTCCTTGCACCGCCGTCCCCGCGCCCGTCACGGCTTCACGGGATTCAACCAAAGCTTCGGCTTCGGGTGCGTCGCTCTGAACGAAACGAGCGACGTTGAATCGCCATAGCCGGGCTGCGGCACCCTGCCCTTCGGTGTAGAAGACGAACCTGCCGTTGTATGTAGCCGTCCAATATTCGGCTTCGCCCGCGGATATCGGTACCGTCCTTGTCGCATCTTCGCGCATGTATATTCGATGCGTGTTCAGATCGGTCCAGAAGATGCGGGAGCCGTCGGCTGAGATGACGTTGCTGTACGCTGGCTCGTTGTTTACCCCGTCGTTTGCCGCTTCGGTTTCATTGCGTGGCCCGCCGAACACTGCACTTGGATCGGGGGCTGGGTTGGGACCGGGCAGAACGTTGACCAACTGCACGTGCCCGCCAACGGAATCGTAGAGATTGCCGATGTCTTCGCTCGGCACAGCTCCGGATGTCAGCGCCGCGTTGCTCTGGAAAAGCACGTTGGAGTAGTCGGCCGACGCTCCGGCGAAGATGAAGGCTACACCGCAGGGACTCTGCGACGGGGCTTCTGGAAGCAGCGGATGCAGGTGGCCGTCACTGGTTCGCAGATCCATCGTGTCGCACGGCCCTCCACCGGAGATTTCGTTGGGTCCCATGTTTTGCACGACGGCCGCGGAAAGATCGCTCGAGAACCCGGAGTATTCAGCTTCAAGCGGAGCGCCGGCCGGTGTGATCGCTTCCGCCACCCAGCCTTGCGGCGTGCGCGTGGCCAAGAACTGATCGCCGTATCCCTGGGCGCCGTTGCCCCCCTCGAACGGCGGTTCGGCAACGTACGCCATCGCGTTGCCTTCGGCGGAGGCGCGAAAGGCCCTAAAGGTGAAGGGATCTTCATTCACGGTAGGAGGATCTGGGTAGAGGACGTCGCGCGCCTTGGCCGTCGACACCAACTCGTAAGCGCGGTTGTCGGGCAGGGCGGACGCGCTCGACCCCGAGGCCGCGCTAGTGGTGAACGTCGCATCTTCACCGGTAGCGGTTCCTTCGGAGCTCTTGGCGAGGAAGCGATAGTGATACCCGCTACTTGACAGCAGGCCGTTCACCCGCACGGCGACTTTCACCGGGGTACTCGCCGCGCCGGCATCCGCTTCAGCTGAGCCGGAAACGGGCACCTCGCTTGCGCCGGCGAAGCCAGAGGCTTCGAATTGAGTGTCGCTGACGTATTGCAGTCGATAGCCGGTCGGCGTGCCACCGTCTTGGATCGCGGCCACCAGGGTCGCTTCGGCGGAGCCGACTTCGTTAGCCGTCTCACTGCCGGCAACGATCGTGGGGGCTTGAGTGAGCGTCGTGAACGTCACCGTAGATCCGTAGATCCATTCGCCGTTGTGAACTATCGCGAGGCAGAATGCATATTCTGCACCGGGATCGAGATCGCTCAACTTCACTGAAACCCTCTGTTTAGGCAGGTCTGGGACCGCTTCAACTTCGCGTTCCGGAGTCGCCAGATAGCTGCCGCCTTGGCATTCACTTGTCTGGCTGTTGTAGAAGAAGGAATAAACTCCGCCCGGTTCCGCGGGCGGCGCTGTGGCGTTTGGAGCGAGTACGCCTTCGATCGTGGCGGTGGTGGCCGTGATTTCGCTGGCCTGCCCGGTTTCAGGTGTTTCCACGGCAGCGGCAGCGAGTTCCGCTGTGCACAGCGATCCGCACAGCGCCGCCAGGCACAGACCGAGCACGGCGACGACACGAAGAGCACCGGTGGTCGACCACCGGGCGCCAGGACGGACGCGGGTACTCATAGAGACTTCCTCCCCTCGGTATACGCAGGGGAGCGGCGTCCCTCGCGACGTGATGGATGCTTTTTGCCTACGCCTGCACTGGGCGCCCGACCGCCGGCGGCGGACGCGTTGGTGGTGTTGCCGACGGCAGTCTGGGTGGGCGCGTGCGCGCGGATGTTCTCGGCGACGAGCGCGCCCTTGGCGGTGAGCGTCCAGGCGTTGGGCTCACCCTTGACGCGCGCGCCGTCATTGGCCAGCAGACCGAGGCGCTGCAGCCGCGCGAGCAGCTTGGATACCTGTCCGGGGTCGGCGATCCCCGCCCGCTCGCCGGCCGCGCGGTTGCTCGCTCCGGGGTGTTCGGCGACGCCTTCGAGCACGCGCATGGTGCGGTAGGTGAGGCGCATCTGCACGCCGCCGAGCGGATCGACGACGCCGTCGCCCGAACCACGGTCGGCCCGTCCCAGCTCTGCCGGCGGCAGCGGTGGTGTGTTCCGCGCCCGCTCGCGCCGCGCCGCGGCGGCGCCGAGATAGGGCAGCGCGATCAGCCCCATGAGCTGCCCCAGCAGGTCGGTGAGCGGCGCGCGCTCGCGGCGCGCCAGGCGGGCGTAGACGATCCCGAAGATCGCGCCCACCAGACCCTCGGCGACCAGCGGCGTGCAGTCGGCGCCGGCCGTGCCCTGCGCGCGACCTTCGTCGAGCACGGCTGCGAGCCGGGCGAGGACCCGCTCGCGGACCGCCAGCACCGGCGCCCCGCCGCGCAGCGCCTGCACCACGCAGACCCGCGCGAGCGCGGGCTCGCGATCGAGGTGCGCCAGGATGATCTGCAGCCCGCCGCGGACTCGCTCGCGCCAGGGCTCGCCGCCCAATTCCGCGGCCGCGATCTGCGTCTCGAGCGCGGCGACCGTCTCATCGATCAAAGCGACGACACACGCGTCGCGGTTCTCGAACAACTCGTAGAACGTGCGCCGCGAGATCCGCGCCCGGGCCGTGATGTGCGAGACCGTGGTGCGCGCGTAGCCGTGCTCCTCGATCGCGCCCACCGCGCCGGCCAGCAGCCGCGCCCGCTGGATCTGCGGTATCTGCTGCTGCTGCTCGGGCCCGGCGGAGACGACGGCCATCCGCGAGGTCGCCGGCTCCGTGCGCGGGCGCGCGACCCGCCGCCGGCGGTCCGAGGACAGCCCACCGGCGGCGCCGGCACGTACGGCTCGTGCCGTGCGGGGCGCGCCCGCCGTCCGTGCCGCGAACTCCGTCACGGAGCCCCCAGGCAAGCCGCCAGAGCACCGGGACCCACCGCGACGGGCGTGTCGCGGGCAGGAGAGCCGTCGGCCGCCGGGCGGGACCGGCGGATGCCGCTAGCGGCTAGATGCCAGAGGCAAGAGAGAGAGAGAGAGAGAGAGATGCGTCAGGCTGCTGACGCATCTAGCTTCACGACCCTCGCGGGTCGCGTGCATCCCCACCACGCATCTCCCTGCAGAAACCACGCTAACCAAGCTCCCTCATTGGAAAAAACGACCCAGCCCTCTCCCGATAAGCCCCCCGTCAAGCGCTGACGAAGGTCGACCTCGGGGCACACCCAAAACCAGACCCTATGTACCGTCTGCCGACCAGACGACCGCCGACACGACTCCAGCAACTATAAGCGATCCCGTTACGGTTTGTCAAGGGCAACACGGATATTGACCCTTTCCTGTAGACAAGCCCCCAGCTGGCGCCTGACCCCGGGACGGCACGCTCACGCGCCTGCCGGCGCGCTAGCCTGACTCGCCGCGATGCCCGATCCCCCTTTCACCGCCGAGCACGAGGAGCTGCGCGACTCGATCCGCGGCTTTCTCGACCGCGAGCTCGCGCCGCACGCCCCGGCGTGGGAGGACGCGGAATGGTTTCCCGACGAGGTCTTTGAAAAGCTCGCCGCCCAGGGCCTGCTCGGGCTGAAGTACCCGACCGAGTACGGCGGCCAGGGCGGCGACTATCTCCACGAGGCGGTCCTGGTGGAGGAGCTCGCCCGGATCGGCTCCGGGGGGACCGCGGCTGGGATCGGCGCGCACGTCAACATCGCCACCCCGCCGATCTGGAGGTTCGGCAGCGAGCAGCAGAAGCGTCGCTACCTCGTGCCGGCGATCGCCGGCGAGCGGATCGGGGCGCTCGCGATCACCGAGCCCGAGGCCGGCTCCGACGTCGCCGCGCTGCGCACCCGCGCCACCCCGGTCGACGGCGGCTGGGTCGTGAACGGCGAGAAGACCTACATCACCAACGGCGTCCGCGCCCACTTCCTGGTGACGGCCGTCAAGACCCGTGAAACGACCCCGCCCACCCGCCACCACGGCATCTCCTTCCTGATCGTCGAGCGCAGCGAGGGCGTGCACTCGTCGAAATTGAAGAAGCTGGGCTGGGACGCCTCGGACACCGCGACGATCGCCTTTCAGGACGTCTTCGTGCCGCGCGAGAACCTGCTCGGCGCCGAGCACGAGGGCTTCAAGCTGATCATGGCCAACTTTCAGTGGGAGCGTCTCGCGATGGCCCTCGGCGCCGTCGGCGCCATGACCCTCGCCTGGGAGCGCACCGCGTCTTTCGCCCGCGAGCGCCAGACCTTCGGCCGGCCGCTGTCAAAGCACCAGGCGATCCGCCACAAGCTCGCGGATCTCGCGACCGACGTCTACACCTGCCGCTGCGTCACCTACGACGCCCTGCGCCGCTTCGCCGCCGGCGAGGAGCCGCTGAAGGAGGTCACGATGGCCAAGCTCCTCACCCAGCGGACCTCGTTCGAGCTCATGGACGCCTGCCTCCAGATCCACGGCGGGGCGGGCTACATGCGGGAGTACTTCATCGAGCGCGCCGCCCGCGACTCCCGGCTGGGGCCGATCGGCGGGGGCAGCGACGAGATCATGCGCGAGATCCTCGGCCGGCTGCTCGCGCTGTAGCGTCTCACCCGGGCCACCCGGGCCCATCGGCGCCCGAGTTCGTAGTCGCCCCCCGCGCGGGTGCGGCGATCCGCGCAGGCCCGCGCCGCCTTTCCCGCGAGCCACGCCGGGATCGCCGCAAACGTGTCCAAAGCTGCCCTGCGGCGCTCATGTCAGCAAGCCGGTGAGTCGATGCCAGAGACGTGGCACACCGACGTCCCCTCCGATCCCTCGCCCCGCTGCTCTGCATCGGCGCCCTCGCCGCCTCGCCGGCGACGGCCGCCGGCGCCGCCGGCCTCCCCACGCCACAGCCCGCCCGGACCGCCAGCGCATGCCCCGGCGCCACCCTGACACCGGCGCCGGGCAACCTCGAAGAAGTCCGCTCCGCCGTCCTCTGCCTGATCGACCGCGAACGCGCCGCCGCCGGCGAGAGCCCGCTGCGGCCAGACGCCAAGCTCCAGCGCGCCGCCCAGGGCCACTCCGAAGAAATGGTCGCTCAGGACTACTTCGCCCACGTCGCCCCCGACGGCTCGACCCCGACCGACCGGATGCGCGCCGCCGGCTACATCCCCAACTCCCGCGTCGGCTACGAAGTCGGCGAGAACATCGCCTGGGGCACCCTCTGGCTGGCGACGCCGCAGGCGATCGTCAACGCCTGGATGGCCTCGCCGGGGCACCGCGCCAACATCCTCGACGCCGGCTACCGGGACACCGGCATCGGCGTCGCCCCGCACGCCCCCACCTCGCTCGCCGAAGGCCAGGCCGGGGCGATCTACACCCAGGACTTCGGCACCATCGTCGCTGCCAACGGCCACGAGTCGCGCAGCTCCTCCACGCCGGCCTCGCGTTCGCACGGGGGCGCCGCCGGCGCGGCCCACCGCTCCCACGCACGCCCGCATGGCGCGTCGCATCGCCCGACGAGCTCATCCCACCGCTCCCACACGCACCCGGGACGGATAACCTCCGGCACCCGAACAAGCGAAAGGAGCAGGAATGGGAGTTCTGGACGGCAAGTCCGCCATCGTCACCGGAAGCGCCCGCGGCATCGGCCGCGCCACCGCCGAAATGCTCGCCGCAGAAGGCGCGCAGGTGCTCATCAACGATCTCGACGGCGACATCGCCGAGCAGGCCGCCCGCGAGATCACCGGTGAGACCGCCGTCTTCGCCGGCGACCTGACCAAGCCCGGCGTCCCCGATCAGCTCGTCCAGAAGGCCGTCGACGCCTTCGGCAAGATCGACATCGTCGTCAACAACGCCGGCTACACCCTCGACGCCCCCATCCACAAGATGAGCGACGAGCAGTTCCAGGCGATGCTCGACATCCACACCGTCGTGCCCTTCCGCGTCCTGCGCGCCGCCGCCCCCCATCTGCGCGAGCCCGCCAAGAAGGAGCGCGAGGAAGGCCAGGAGGTGTTCCGCAAGGTCGTCAACGTCTCCTCCACATCGGGCACCTTCGGCAACCCCGGCCAGGCCAACTACTCCTCGGCCAAGGCCGGCGTCGTCGGTCTCACCAAGACCCTCGCCAAGGAGTGGGGCCAGTTCAAGATCAACGTCAACGCCGTCGCCTTCGGCTTCATCGACACCCGCCTCACCCAGGCCAAGGTCGACGACAACACCATGGAGAAGGACGGCGAGAAGATCCAGCTCGGCATCCCCGAGCAGCTGCGCCAGATGGCCTCGATGCTGATCCCGCTCGGGCGCCCCGCCACGCCCGAGGAGGCCGCCGGCGGCGTCTTCTTCCTCTGCAGCCCCTGGTCGAACTACGTCCACGGCCAGACCCTGCACATCACGGGCGGCATGTTCGGGGGGATGACAGGCTAGGTCACGACGAGGTTCGGCTGGTCGAGCTCGCCAGCCGCCGCACGCGGTCGCGGACGAGCTCGACGCCAGATGTCTGCTTCTGCGGACATGGCTACAGCGCTATGTCTGAGCGTCGTCGAGGCGACCTGCCGCGGGGCGGCGGCGTTGCGGCGAGTGTCGTACGTCAGACCCCGCGCAGGTCCAGCTGGCATCCCGAGAAGTAGGCGCCCGCCGGTGATGCGAGGTACGCGACGAGCGTCGCCGCCTGCTCCCCCGAGGTGTGGGCGCCGGGCGCGACCGCGACCGTCGTGACGCCGTAACGCGCCCACTCGATCGAAAGCGTCCGGGCGAGGTTCTCCAGACCGGCCCGGGCGGCGTCGGAGTGCTCGCCGGCGTCGGGCCGGGGGGCGATGTAGACGATCCGCCCCGCGCCGTGCGCGGCGCCGGGATGGCCGTCTCGCGGCCCGCCCGCCAGAAAGGCGTGGTTGACGACGGCATGGGTCGCGTCCCAGGCGCCGTCGAGGCAGGCCCGCAGTGCGGCATGGCCGCCACCGCCGTGCGCACGGGCCTCGGCGAAGAGGCCGGCGCCGTCCACGGCGAGGACATCTGTCGCGCGCATCGCCGCCTCGGCGGACCTTCCCGCCGTGAGCGACGAGTCGACCGCCTGCGCCTCGCCGACCCCAACCGGATCGGGCTCCGGCGCCCAGCGCGAGACGGAGGCTCCCAGCGCGGCGCAGGCGTCGCCGACGGCAGCCGCAAAGACGCCTTCGGCCGGCGATGACACGCTGGCGGACGACGAGCCGGCGGAGCCCGAGACAGCCGCCGGCGCGACCGGAGACGGTGGGCCGCAGACCAGAACCGCGACGCCGTCGAGCAGCCCGGGGCGCAGCAGCGCGGCGGGGGATGTCGAGAGCCCGCTCATGCCCGGCGATCCCCCCGCTCAGGGCGCGGCCGGAGGGAATGGCCCGGTCTGGAAGGAGTCGGCGCGTTCGGGCAGATCACCGCCGGCGTGGGCGCTGTCGCGCAGCTCGAAGTAGAGCACCGCGGCGGCCAGCGCCGAGATCGGGGCCGTCAGGATTCCCAGCACGACGCGCACGATCAGGCCGACCGTGGTGCCGGCGGCGTTGGCCAGCACGTACAGCGCCTCGGTGACGACGCCGATGCCGATGACGAGCAGCAGGATCACCCCGAACACCTGCCAGCCGTTGCCGCGCACCAGCTCCCGGCTGCGCCCGAGGGCGCGCATCGCACCGGGATGCTCCAGCACGACGACCGGCGCCGCCACCGCCCAGATCGTCAGCAGGATGAGGCCGGGGACGATGAGCAGCACGAACCCGATCGCCTCGCCGACGGCTGCCAGGATGGCGACCAGGATCAGCTGGCCGAGCACCGGCGATACCGCCCGCAGCAGCTGGCCCACGGTCGCGTCGCGCTTCCCGTCGCGGACGTCGGCGACGAGCTCGACGATCATCCCGGTGTAGAGGATCGTGGCCACCAGCGACACGATCAGGGCCAGTATCGCCAGCGCCGGAGAGGCGACGACCAGCAGAATCCCGAAGACGCCGCTGATGACGAACACGACGGCCGCCGTCGGCATCAGCACCGGCGCCTGGTCGACATAGATCTGGAACGTCCGGCGGAGGACCGCGCCGACGTCAATCTTCCCGTTCATCTCACCCCTCCCTGTGTCGCGGTATGTGTGTGCGGTCTGCCCGGCTCCAGGTGCCGGCGCCGCGCCGCCGGCAACCGGCAACCGGCAACCGGCAACCGGCAACCGGCAACCGGCACAGTACGCCAAGCGTCAGACGCCCTGCGGGCGTGGCCGGAAGCGCCCTCAGGCGACCGCGGCGCCGCGGCGCGCGTGGCGCTCGGCGCGCACCCGCTGGCGCATGCCGCGACGGCCGTGTTCCTCCAGCCCGGCGTAGAGCCGCTTGATCTCGGCCAGGATCTCGTCGGCGACGGCCTGCTGCTGCGCCGGGCTCGGGTCCTCGACGCGCTCCCAGCGCAGCGCCTGCCCGTACTGGACGGTGACCTTCGGGAACCGCAGCCGCTTCCAGTTGCGGATGCGCGAGGAGCCGTGGATCGCGATCGGCACCACCGGCGCCCCGCTTTCCAGCGCCAGGCGCCCGATGCCGCGCTTGGCCTGCTCGGCGAGCTTGCCCGAGCGCGAGCGCCCGCCCTCGCAATACATCGTGATCGCCCCGCCGCGCGCCATGATCGCGTTGGCGGTCGTGAAGACCTCCTCGTCACGCGCCCCCCGGCGCACCGGGAAGACGCCGCCGTGGGTGTAGATGAACTGCATCGGACGCTTGAAGAGCTGCGACTTGGCCATGAAGCGGACCTTGCGGCGGATGTAGCAGCCCATCAGGAAGTGGTCCATGAACGAGAAGTGGTTGGGCGCCAGGATCACCGCGCCCCGACCCGGCACGTTGTCGGTCGCGATCGCCCGGGTGCGCAGCAGGGTGTAGGCGTAGAGCGAGGTCAGCAGCCGCGTCAGCTCGTACGCCCAATCCGGTTCCCGCGTCCTAGCACGCTCGTGGAAGCGGTCGAAGTGCTCCTTCGGCCGCGGATCGGAGTAGATCTGCTCGCGCATCGCCGCCAGCTCGCTCATGTCTTGGCTCCCCCTGCCGGGCTTCCGTCTCTGTTTGGTCGGTGGAATCGCTGCACCCTCTTCTACCGCGAGCGCGGCACAAGGTTACGTAACCGGCTGCGCCGATCCCACCCCCCGCGCGCGCGCCAGCGCCGCCTGCCAGCCAGCCAGCAGGCGGTCCCGCTCGTCCTCGCCCATCCGCGGCTCGTAACGCACGCGCTCGCGCCAACCGGCGACGACGTCCGCGAGCCCCCACCGCCCGGCGCCCACCCCGGCCAGATAGGCCGCCCCGAGCGCCGTCGTCTCGGCGATCCCCGGCACCACCACCGGCACGCCGAGCACGTCGGCCTGGAACTGCATCAGCCAGCCGTTGGCCGTGGCGCCGCCATCGACGCGCAGCTCGCGCAGCGACTCGCCCGCGCCGGCCTCCATCGCACGGACCGCGTCGACCGTCTGGTAGGCGATCGCCTCCAGCGTCGCCCGCGCCAGGTGCGCCCGGGTGCTGCCCCGGGTCAGGCCGACGATCGTGCCCCGCGCCCCCGCGTCCCAGTGGGGCGATCCGAGGCCGGTCAGCGCCGGCACGAAGTACACCTGCTCGTTGGACTGCAGCGACGCCGCCAGGGTCTCGGTCTCGGCGGCGTCGGCGATGACGCCGAGACCGTCGCGCAGCCACTGCACCGCGGCGCCGGTGACGAAGATCGAGGCCTCCAGCGCATAGCAGAGCCGCATCCCCGCGTCGCCCGTCAGGCTTCGCTGCGCGCCCCAAGCCTCCACGCCCGCGGCGTCCTTCTCGCCGCCACCCGGCGTCCGTGGCTCGGCCGCGCCGATGCCCCACGCCACCGTGCCCAGCAGCCCCGGCGCGGGCGGCGGCGCCTGGCCGCCGGCGTTGAGCAGCACGAAGGAGCCCGTGCCGTAGGTGTTCTTGCCCATCCCCGGCTCCAGGCAGGCCTGGCCGAAGAGCGCCGCCTGCTGGTCGCCGGCGACGCCCGCCACCGGCACGGCGTGACCGTGCAGCGCCCGCGGGAGCGTCGTGCCCAGCACGCCCGCGCTTGTCCCCACCCGTGGCAGCGCCCGCTCGGGTATCCCGAACAGCTCCAGCAGCTCCGGGTCCCAGCGGCCGGCGCGGATGTCGTAGAGCAGCGTCCGCGAGGCGTTCGAGGGGTCCGTCAGGTGCTCCCCCGTCAGCTTGTGGATCAGCCACGAGTCGACCGTCCCGAACAGCGCCCGGCCAGCCGTCGCCCGCTCACGCAGGCCCGGTACGTGCTCCAGCAGCCACTGCATCTTGGTCGCCGAGAAATACGGGTCGAGCACCAGGCCCGTGCGCTCCCGGATCAGCGGCTCGTATCCCGCCTCGCGCAGCTGCCCGCAGCGCTCCGCCGTGCGCCGGTCCTGCCACACGATCGCCCGGTGCAGCGGCTCGCCGCTGTCCGGGTCCCAGACGCAGACGGTCTCGCGCTGGTTGGTGATGCCGACCGCCGCCAGCTCGCCGCGCCGCACCCCGGCGTCGGCGAGCGCCTCGCCGGCAACCGCCTGCGTGACTCTCCAGATTTCCAGCGCGTCATGCTCGACCCAGCCCGGCCGGGGAAAGTGCTGGGCGAGCTCGCGCTGGGCACGCCCCACGAGCGCCGCCCGCTCGTCGAAGACGAGGCAGGTGCTGCCGGTCGTGCCCTGGTCGATGGCGAGGATCACTGCACTATTGTTTCGCGCGTCATCGCGAACGGCATCCCGGGAGGTATCCAGTCTTGGCCGAGATAGAGGCTCACATCACCGGCACGGTGTGGAAGATCGAGTGCGCCGTCGGCGACACCGTCGAGGAGGGCGACACCGTCGCCATCCTCGAGTCCATGAAGATGGAGATGCCCGTCGAGGCCGAGGACGCCGGCACCGTCGTCGAGATCGTCTGCGAGGAGGGCCAGGCCGTCAACGAGGGCGACGTCCTCGTCGTGCTCGACTGAGCCGCCACGACTCGTCCTGCGGCGACCCGGCGCCGCGGCCGGAGCCGCCTCGGCTAGCCTTCCACGTCGATGGCCTGCACCCCGCCACGGGAGCTGGCCGCGGGCAAGCTCCTGGTGGATCGTCCCGCGGACCGAGTCGCCCGCCTGACGATCTCCAATCCCGCCAAGCGCAACGCGCTCGACCAGCCGACCCTCGACGCAATCTCGACGGTGCTGGCGGAGCTCGCCGCGGAGGAGGAGGTGCGCTGCGTGGTCGTCACCGGGGCCCACGGGATGTTCTCCGCCGGCTACGAGATCAACGACTTCGGCGACGGCCGCTTCCAGGAAGAGGCCGAGCGCCTTGTCGCGCATCCCTTCACGAGCGCGATCGAAGCCCTCGAGGACTTCCCGTATCCGACGCTCGCCGCTCTGCCCGGGCACACCATCGGCGGCGGCCTGGAGCTGGCCCTGGCGTGCGATCTGCGGGTCGCCGCCGACGGGATCAAACTGGGCATGCCCCCGGCCAAGCTGGGTCTCGTCTACTCCCACACCGGCCTGAGCCGTTTCATCGACGCCATCGGGGCCGCCCGCACACGCGAGCTGTTCCTGCTGGCGAGCTACGTCGACGCCGCGACGGCGCTGATGTGGGGCCTCGTCAACCGCGTCGTTCCCGGCGCCGAGCTCGAGGCGGTGGCGCTGGGGCTGGCGACCGAGGTCGCCGGTCATGCTCCTCTCTCCCAGCGCGGCAACAAGCGCGTGATCGCCTCGCTGCTGCGCGCCCGCGGCGGCCTGCCGGAGGATCTCGAACGCGAGCTGCTGGAGCTGCGCCGCGCCTCGTTCGACTCCCGCGACATGCGCGAGGGCATGAGCGCTTTCGCGGAGAAGCGCCCGCCCCGCTGGCTCGGGGAATAGGCGTCGCGGCGTCCCCTCGGCTCGCCTCCGAGGATCGGCCGGCTGGGTTGGCCTCCTCGGGTGGCGTTCCTCATCGCGGGACCCGGGTGAGAGCGATGGCCGCGAAGAGCAGCCCGTCGCGCGCGAGCCAGCGACCCGACAGCGCCGTCAGTGGCTTCTCCTCCACGACGGGGCCGGGCACGAGCAGCCGTGCCCGCAGAGAGCCGCTCCGCGTGCCCGGCGCCGGCGGGTCGAGCTCGAGCAAGGCGTCCTCGAAGCCCAGCCAGCGGCGCGCCAGCGGGAACCAGACCTTGTAGACGGCCTCCTTGGCGCAGAACAGCAGCCGATCCCAGTGGATCGACGGCTCGACGAGGGCCAGACGCGCCAGCAGGGCACGCTCTCGCTCACGGGCGACGTCGTTCAGCAGCCCGGCGGGGAGCGGCCCGTTGGGCTCGGCGTCGATGCCGACGCCGAGCAGCTCCTCCGAGCGGGCCAGCGCACAGCCGCGGTAGCCGGCGCAGTGGGTGATGCTGCCCACCACACCCGCCGGCCAGCGCGGCTCGCCCCGCTCGCCGGTGGCGATCGGCGAGGCCGGCAGTCCGAGCCGGGCCAGCGCCTCCCGGGCGCAGGCGCGGGCGGTGACGAACTCGCGCCGGCGCTTCTCGACGGCCTGTCCCAGCGCGGCGCGCTCCTCGGGGAAGAGCTCGATGTCGAGCCGCTCCCCACGGGTGTCGACGGCGACGACCCGCGGCGGCAGGATCTCCTCGATCACCGCGCCCCCCCGTCGGCGAGGACATCGCGCGGGGGCGCCGGAGACGGGCCCCGCCGCCGCCACTCCCGGGGATAGCCGAGTGAGACCTCAAGAAACGGCACGCCGTCGTACCGGGTGAGGCGGGGGATGTGCAGATGACCGTAGACGACCGCCTTGGCGTCGTAGCGCAGATGCCAGTCGGCGGTGCGCTCGGTGCCGCACCACTGGGCGAACTCGGGGTGGCGCAGGACCAGCGTCGGCTCGCGTCGCAGGGGGAAGTGATTGACGAGCACCGTCGGCAGCCGCCGGTCGCGCCCCTCCAGGCGGCGTTCGGTCTCGCGCAGCCGCGCCGCGCACCACGCCTCCCGGCTGGGATGGGGGTCTGGGTGCAGCACGAGCTCGTCGCTGCAGACCACGCCCGCGGCGTGGGCCCGGGCGAGCGCCAGCTCTTTGGTCGGTGCGATGTTGCTGCCGAACGAGTAGTCGTAGAGCAGGAACAGCGGCGCCACCGTCGCCGGCCCCCCCGGGCCACGCCATACCGGGTAGGGATCCTCGGGCGTAAGCACCCCGCGCCGCCTACAGCTGTCGACGATGTGGAGGTAGCGCTCCTCGCCGCGAAGCTTCAGCGGGTCTTCCCGCGTGCTCCAGAGGTCGTGGTTGCCGGGCACCCAGATCACCTGCGCGAAGCGCTCCCGCAGCAGGCCCAGTGCCCACTCGATGTCGGAGGCGAGCTCGGCGACGTCGCCGCAGACGATCAGCCAGTCGGCCGGCGTGCCGGGCCGAAGATTCTCCAGGACGCGCCGATTGTCGGGATGGCCGATGTGGAGGTCGGCGATCGCGAGCAGGCTCGGGGTCTGCTCGCCGCTGGGCCGTTCCACGCCGACGATGATACGTCCCGATCGTCGCCCTCCCACCGGCCGCCCCCGATCGCCGGCGGCGGTCCGACGGCCCGCCCCGAGATCGCCGGTCCCCGTTCCGACCGCCGCCCCTGATCGCCGGTGGCCGCGCGCTCCGCGCGTCATGCGCGTAGAGTGCTCGGCGTCGCGCCCGCGGCCCGCCGCCGGGCGCTCGCTGAAAATCGCAATCGGAGGTCCGTTCGTAGATGCCGCCGCTTATCACCCGCGAGGAGGCCCTGGGTCTGGGTGAGATCGAGGACCACGCCGAGATCGAAGCGCTTGTCCAGCGTGCCTGGGAAGCCCGGGTGGAGCACTTCGGCGACTCCACCGATATGTGCTCGCTGGTCAACGCCAAGTCCGGCGGCTGCGCCGAGGACTGCGGCTTCTGCGCGCAGTCGCGCTTCGCCGAGGCCGAGACCCCGATGCACGCCCTGATGGAGCCCGAGCAGATCCTCGAGCACGCCCGCGCAGCCGAGGCCGCCGGGGCGCATCGCTTCTGCATGGTCACCCAAGGACAGGGACTCTCCAGGCGCGACTTCCAGAAGTACCTCGACGGGGTTCGCCTGGTCGCCGAGCACACCAACCTCAAGCGCTGCGCATCGGTCGGGCACATGTCTGTGGAGCGCGCCCGCGCGCTCAGGGAGGCCGGGGTGCAGCGGGTCCACCACAACGTGGAGACCGCCGAGAGCTACTACGACGAGGTCTCGACGACGGTTCGCTACGAGGGTCGCCTGCGCACGATCCAGGCGGTGCGCGAGGCCGGCCTGGAGACATGCGTCGGCGGCATCCTCAACCTCGGCGAGACCCGCGAGCAACGCGTCGAGATGGCGTTCGAGCTGGCCGCGATCGACCCGACCAGTGTGCCGATCAACCTGCTCAACCCGCGGCCGGGCACCAAGTTCGGCGATCGCGAGCTGATCGACCCCTGGGAGGCGGTGAAGTGGATCGCGATCTTCCGCCTGATCATGCCGGCCGCGCTGTTCCGACTCTGCGGCGGGCGCGTCGAGAACCTCGGAGAGCTCCAGCCGCTGGCGGTCAGGGCAGGCCTCAACGGGGTGATGATGGGCAACCTCCTGACGACCCTCGGCGCGGAACCGGAGGACGATCTCGCGATGTTCGCCGAGTTGGGGCTCAACACGGCGCGCCAGCCCGACAACGCCGTCAATCCGCGCCCCGACAACCGCAGCGGCTGGCTCGACGGGGAGACTCCCGACGTCGTGGCGGCGCACCTCGTGGACAGCGACGCAGCGGGCGAGACGCGGGCAGCGGTGGCGGTTGCGCCGCCCGCGGTTGCGAGCGCGACCGAGGACTCGCCGCCAGCGCTGGAGGTGCGCCTCTGGGACCCCTCGACGCAGCTGCGCTACCGGGCCAAGCGCCGTGTGCCGCCCCGACCCGACGGGGCACTCAACCGGGGCTGAGGGAGCGGCACGCGGGATGAGTGCCGCCCCGGGTGAGGCCACGAGCCAGATCGCAGAGCACGGGATGAGCGCCCCGGGTGACGCCACGAGCCAGATCGCAGAGCACGGGATGAGCGCCCCGGGTGACGCCACGAGCCAGATCGCGGAGCACGACATCGAGCTCGCCCTGCAGGAGCTCGAGCGACTCGGTCTCGGCCGCCGGCTGCGCACGATCGAGGGCCCCCAGGGCCCGCGGGTCACGCTCGACGGACGCCCGGTGCTGCTGCTGTGCTCCAACGACTACCTCGGTCTCGCCGGCCACCGGCGCGTGCGCGAGGCAGCCGCCGAGGCGGCTCTGCGCTGGGGCGCAGGCGCCGGCGCATCGCGCCTGGTGTCGGGCACGATGTCGATCCACCGCGACCTGGAGCGGCGGCTGGCGGCGTTCAAGGGCCGCGAGGACTGCGTGCTGTTCGGCTCGGGCTACCTGGCCAACCTGGGTGCGATCGGGGCGCTTGCCGGACCGGGCGACTCTGTCTTCTCCGACGCCCTCAACCACGCCTCGATCGTGGACGGCTGCCGTCTGTCGCGGGCTCAGATCCACGTGTACCGCCATCTCGACACCGAGCACCTCGCCTGGAGCCTGCGCCACCACGGCAGCGGGCGGCGCCTGATCGTCACCGACACGGTCTTCTCGATGGATGGCGACGTGGCGCCCCTCGCGGAGATCGTGCGGCTCGCCCGCGACCACGGCGCGCGGCTGCTGGTCGACGAGGCCCACGCCACCGGGGCGCTCGGCCCCGGCGGACGCGGGGCGGTCGCCGCGGCGGGCCTGGAGCACGAGGTCGACGCCCTGGTCGGCACGCTGGGCAAGGCGCTCGGCACCTACGGCGCCTACGTCTGCGCCAGCGCGACGATGGTGCGCCACCTCGTCAACGGCGCGCGGGCGCTGATCTTCTCGACGGCGCCCGCACCGCCGGCGGTCGCCGGCGCGCTTGCGGCGTTGGAGCTGCTGGAAGAGCATCCCCAACGCGTCGCCCGCCTGCGCACCCGGGCGCGCACCCTCCGCGGCGCGCTTGCCGCCGAGGGCTTCGCGGTGCCGGCGGGCGAGATGCAGATCGTGCCGCTGCCGGCGGGCGACGCGCGCACGGCGCTGGCGCTCTGCGAGGGCGCGCTGCGGCGCGGGGTGTTCGCCCAGGCGATCCGTCCGCCGTCGGTGCCGAAGGGGACCTCGCGGCTGCGCCTGACCGTGACGGCCGCACACTCCGATGACCAGTTGCGCCACGCCGCAAAGGCGCTCGGCGAGGCCGCGAGGGCCCACGCCAACCTAACGGGGATTAGGTTTCCGCCGGGTATGGGCGGGTCTTCCCATTTACGGACACCCACGCCCAACCTAGCGGGGACTAGGTAGTGCCCGGGTGTCGGTAAAACAACTCTCCCCCCATCCGCCCCCCAAACCGCCTGGCGCGTCGCCGGCGACGCGCGGGCTCTTCGTCACGGGCACCGACACCGGCGCCGGCAAGAGCGTCGTGAGCGCCGCGCTGCTCGCCGCGATGAGCGCCGCCGGCGAGCCGGCGCGGGCGCACAAGCCGGTGCTGACAGGCCTCGACGAGCCCGCCGAGCCCAGCGATTGGCCGCCGGACCACGAGCTGCTGGCGAGCGCCTGCGGCATGCGACCCGAGGACGTGGCGCCACGGCGCTACGGGCCGGCGGTCTCACCGCATCTGGCGGCCGAGCTGGCCGGCGAACGCATCGACCCCGACGGCCTGCTCGCCGCCGCCCACGAGCAGGCGGCGGCGGGACACACGCTCGTCGTCGAGGGCGTCGGCGGCCTGCTGGTGCCACTCGCCGAGAGCTACGCCGTGCGCGATCTGGCGGTCGCCCTGGGCCTGCCGGTCGTGATCGCCGCCCGCCCGGGGCTCGGCACGATCAACCACACGCTGCTCACGCTGGGGGCGGCGCGGGACGCCGGACTCCAGGTGCGTGCGGTCGTGCTCACGCCGTGGCCCGCCCGAGCCTCGACGATGGAGCGCTCCAACCGGGAGACGATCGCGCGGCTGGGGGACATCGAGGTGCACGGCCTTGCCGACATCGCGGCTCCCGACCGGGAGGAGCTCGCGCGCGCGGGCGCGGCCCTGCCGTGGCGGTCGTGGCTCTAACGAGCGCCAGCCGCGCGTGCGGCGCCGACCACGGCGGCGCCCACGCCGAGGAGGTCCTCGTCGCAGATGACGTAGGGCGGCATCGTGTAGATCAGATCGCGAAACGGGCGCAGCCAAACCCCGCGCTCGAGGGCGGCGGCGGTGGCGGCGGCGACGTCCACCCGATCGCGCATCTGGACGACGCCGATCGCGCCGAGCACGCGCACGTCGGCGACGCCGTCGAGCTCGCGGGCCGGTTCGAGGGCGGCTCGCAGACGACCTTCGATGCGGGCGACCTGGGCCCGCCAGTCGCCGCCGTCGAGCAGCCGCAGCGACGCCGACGCGACGGCGCAGGACAGCGGGTTGGCCATGAAGGTGGGTCCGTGCATGAGCCCGCCACCCTCGCCGCCGGATACCGCCTCGGCGACGCGAGGCGTGCAGAGGGTGGCGGCGAGCGTCATGTAGCCCCCGGTGAGGGCCTTGCCGAGACACATCACATCCGGGCTGACACCGGCGTGCTCGCAGGCGAACAGCGCGCCGGTCCGCCCGAACCCGGTGGCGATCTCGTCGCAGATCAACAGCAGCCCGTGCTCGTCGCAGACCTCGCGCAGCAGGGCGACGCAGGCGGGCGAGTGGAAGCGCATCCCGCCGGCGCCCTGGACGACGGGCTCACAGATCACCGCCGCGAGCTCGGGGGAATGACGTGACGCCAGCCCCCGGACCTGCGCCGCCCAGCGCGCGAAGCGCTCGTCCCGCGGCGCGTCGAATCCATCCGGTGGACGCTCGGCGAAGACCTGCTCGGGCAGGGTGCCGGTGAAGAGGCCGTGCATCCCGCCGACGGGGTCGCAGAGGGACATGGCGCCGAAGGTGTCGCCGTGGTAGCCGCCGCGTACCGTCAGCAGGCGGGTGCGCTCGCGTGAGCCGACGGCGCGCTGGTATTGCAGGGCCAGCTTGATGGCGACCTCGACGGAGACGGAGCCGGAGTCGGCGAAGAAGACGCGCTCCAACCCGGGTGGCGCGATCTCGACGAGCCGCTGGGCGAGATGGATGGCGGGCTCGTGGGTGAGCCCGCCGAACATGACGTGCGCCATCCGCCCGAGCTGCTCTTCCACGGCGGCGTCGAGCACGGGATGGCGGTAGCCGTGCACCGCGCACCACCAGGAGGACATGCCGTCGATCAGCTCACGGCCGTCGGCGAGGCGCAGCCGCACGCCCCGCGCCGAGACGACAGGCAGGGCGGGCTGGGCGGCGGGCAGAGCGCCGTAGGGATGCCAGAGGTGCTCGCGGTCGAATGCGAGCAGTGCCCCCCAGTCGCTCAGCTTTTTAGTCCTCGTAGAGGGAGAAGTCGCGCTTACGGGCCCCGCAAACCGGGCAGAACCAGGTATCGGGGATGTCCTCGAAGGCCGTCCCCGCGGGAATACCGCCGTCTGGGTCACCGTCGGCGGGATCGTAGATGTAGCCGCAGGACTCGCAGATCCAGCGCTGCAGGGTCTGGGTTGTCATGCGCCAAAGACTACCGGTCGCCGCGTATCCGGCTAACGCGCCCAGATCCGGCTCGCGCGGCGCCGGCGCAGCCGCTACGGTCACCGGATGAGCACGCCGACCGCCGACACCGAGCCCGGCCCCGGCGAGGAGCACAACCCCGGCCCGCCGACGCCGCCGCGCCAGGCGGCGACGGTGATTCTGCTGCGCGGCGGCGAGCGGGAGCTGGAGCTGCTGCTGGTCAAGCGCTCGCCGGCGGCGCGCTTCATGGGCGGCGTCTGGGTGTTTCCCGGTGGAGCCGTCGAGCGGGCCGAGGGCGAGGACGACGCCGCCCACCGGGCGGCCGCGGTGCGGGAGCTCCGCGAGGAGGCGGGCGTGGTGCTGCCCGACGCGGCGCGGCTCGTGAAGTTCTCCCGCTGGATCACGCCGGCGGCGGTGAGGACGCGCTTCGACACCCACTTCTTCCTCGCGACGCTGCCGCCCGGCCAGGAGCCGCGGGTGGACGGGGAGGAGTGCGTCGAGCACCGCTGGCTCTCGCCCGCGGCGGCCCTGGAGGCGCACCGGGCAGGCGAGCTCCTGCTGGTGTTCCCGACGATCAAGCACCTGGAGCAGCTGAGCGCCTTCGCGAGCGCGAACGAGCTGCTGGAGCACGCCCGGGGACGCACCGTCGAGCCGGTTCAGCCGCGCGTGGTGGTCCAGGGCGAGATCGCCCGGCTGCTGCTGCCCGGCGACCCGGGGTACTGAGCGTCGTGTTCCTGGGCCTGGACGACGTGGGTGACGGCGTTGATCAAGGCGAGGTGGGTGAAGGCCTGGGGGAAGTTGCCGAGCATCCGCCCGGACGAGGCCTCGAGCTCCTCGGCGTAGAGCTGAAGCGGGGAGGCGTAGGTGAGCAGGCGCTCGCAGAGGTGCTCGGCCTCGCGGGTCTCGCCGATCTCGGCGAGCGCCGAGACGAGCCAGAAGGAGCAGATGAGAAAGGTCCCCTCCTCCCCGCTCTGACCGTCGTCGGTCTCGTCGGTGCGGTAGCGCAGGACGAGCCCGTTCTCGGTTAGCTCCTCGCGGATCGCCCGGACGGTCGCGCAAACGCGCTCGTCGTCTGGGGGCAGGAAGCGGACGAGCGGGATCAGCAGGTTGGAGGCGTCGAGGGCGTCGGTGTCGTAGTGCTGGCGGAAGACGCCGCGACCGTCGACGCCCTTGTCGAGGATCTCGGCCGAGATCTCGTCGGCGACGGCCTGGAAGTGCTTGGCGCTGTCCTGCTCGCCGCGACGTTCCGCCAGGCGGGCGCCGCGGTCCATGGCGACCCAGCACATGAGCTTGGAGGAGACGTAGTGACGGGGCTCGCCGCGCGCCTCCCAGATGCCCTGGTCGGGTTCGCGCCAGACGCGCTCGGCGCACTTGACCTGGTCGACGAGGACCGGCCAGAGGCGCTCGGGGATGTGGTCGCGCTTCTTGGAGTGCAGATAGACGGAGTCGAGCACGGCGCCGTAGACGTCGTTTTGGCGCTGGTCGTAGGCCCCGTTGCCGATCCTCACGGGGCGCGCGTTCTGGTAGCCCTTGAGATGGTCCAGCGTCGACTCCCGCAGCTCCTTGTCGCCGCGGATGCCATACATGATCTGCAGCGACCCGTCCTCGTTGCGCTCCAGATCGGCGAGGTACTGGACGAAATCGTCGGCCTCCCAGTCGAGTCCGAGGGCGTGCAGCCCCCAGAGGGTGAAGGTGGCGTCGCGCATCCAGCAGTAGCGGTAGTCCCAGTTGCGCGAGCCCTGCGGGGTCTCGGGCAGCGACGTCGTGGCGGCGGCGACGAGGGCCCCGGTCGGCATGAAGGTGAGGCCCTTCAGCGTCAGCGCGGAGCGCTGCAGATGCAGGCGCCAGGGATGGTCGGGGTAGTTGCCTTCGGCCAGCCAGTTGCGCCAGAAGTGGCTGGTGAGCTCGAGGTGGCCCTCGGCCTGCTCGACGGTGCGAGGCCCGCCGAGACCCTCTGTCCAGGAGATCGCGCAGAAGCGCTTCTCGCCTTCGCTCATCGTGTGGCGGGCGTGGACGCGGTTGCCCTCGATGCCCATGCGCATGTCGGAGAACAGACGGAAGACGGTCCTGCCATCCGCCGCGTCGAGCGCCTTGGGCTGGTCGGGCACCTGGGTCCAGGTTGCCGTGGTGGCGCCGAAGTCGAGCATGGGCTCGCAGACCATCTCGACCTGGACCTGCCCCTGGATGCACTCCACGAGCCGCACGAGGAGATGATCGGCGTCGTAGTCCGTCGGTGGGCGGGTGTGGCTCGAGCCCTCTTCGTTTTCGTGCCATTCGCCGACGGTGAGGGCGTCGATCACCCTGAGCCAACCCTGGGGGGTCATCCAGGTGGTCTCGACGACGTTGGTGCCCGGCAGGTAGCGACGGCCGGCGGGCACGTAGATGCCGTAGGGACCGACGCGAAAGCGTCCGGCTCCGCGGTCGAGCATCGCGGCGAAGACGCTCGGCGAGTCGAAGTGCGGCAGGCACAGCCACTCGACCCCGCCGTCGGACGCCACCAGCGCGCCGGTGTGACAGTCAGAGAGGAAGGCGTAGTCCGCGATCGGCGGAAAGGGCGAGTCCTCCATCTACCAGACGGGCTCCTGCCGGGGGGGGTCCTCCCATGAAGCCCCCTCCCAGGTGGAGGCGTCCCAGTGCGGGTACTCGACGCCGGCGGGCAGGGTGCCCTCTTCGTCGAGCTTGTCGAGGTGCGCCGCGAGCGTTATCGCGGCCGCCGGGCGCAGCTCGATCGGCACGTCGGGCCAGGCGCGATCGAGCAGCTCCTCGCTCGTGCGCCGTCCTTCGGCGAGCGCCAGGATCAGGAGGTGCTCGCGGTCGTAGCGATGCCCGACGCACTCTTCGAGCTTGACCATGGGCTCCCACACAGCGGGGCCGTGGCCGGGACAGAGCACGTCGAGATCCAGCGAGGTGAGGCGCATGAGGCCGTCGAGGTAGCCGCTGAGGGCGTGCGGGTAGGGAGCGATGAAAACGCTTCCCTCGCCGAGCACGGCGTCGCCGGTGAAGGCGACTTTGTCGGCGACCAGGGCGAAATGCTCGGGCGCATGACCCGGGGTTGGAATCGCCTCCAGCGGCCCGAAGCGGACGCCGTCGGCGAGCAGGACGTCGAGGCCCCGGCCGAACGCCGCCGCCAGCGGCGCCGGGCGCAGCTCGCGCAACGCGGCGACCGCCTCGGTGTGATCGGGATGGTCGTGCGTCAGGGCGACACCACCGAGGCCCCCGCGCGCGTCGACGGCGGCCACGATCTTCTCTAAGTGCTCCTTGAGCTGCGGCCCGGGGTCGATGACGTAGGCGGGATTGCGGTCGACGATCCAGGTGTTCGTGCCCGACAGCGTCAACGGCCCGGGGTTGTTGGCGCGGATGCGCAGGACGTCATAGGAGGCCAGCCGCTTGGCCTCGGCCTCGGGATCGAGCGCGGCGTTCGGGTCGGAGCCGAAGACGAGCTCGAACTCGGTCGGCTGGTCGGCGTCCGAGGAGGCGTCGCGACTTGGGTCCGGATCCGAGTCCGAGGATGGGGAGCGCATACTTTGACGTTAGCTCGTTTGCTGGACGAATGTCAGCGGCGGGCGTGCCCTTCCCATGGCATCCCTACGCACTCGGACTCCACTTATCGGGATCACCTGCGATATCGATGTCCATGGTCAAAGCATACAACCGTCTGCGTAAAATACCCGTTGTCGGATTTGTGCAAGATCTCAAGGCGACGGCGGAGACAGTCGAAGGGGCCGTATGGGCCAGGGAACCTCATGGCTGTGTCCGACAGAGCTCGACCGCACCCGCGTCGTGGACGCCAGCGATCGGGTGCGCACCATCCGCCTCGTGGGCTCCGGCGCGATCGGGGTCGCGCTGCTGGTCGCGGCGCCGTGGATCGGCTGGTGGACGCTGGCTCTGTTCGCGGCGTCGCTGCTCAACTTCCTCGGGGTCGACCGGCGGATGCGCACGAGTCCGCACCCCGAGCGGGTGAGCGTGGCGGCGATCCTGATCACGCTGCTGCTGCTCGGCGGCGGCGTCGTGCTCAGCGGCGGACCGACCAGCCCCGCGCTGCCCTGGATGGTGCTGCCGGCGGCGATGACCGCGGCGCGCTTTCGCCAGCAGGTCGTGGTCGTGGCCCTCGTCCTCACCGCCGCCCTGGTCCTGGCGGTGACGCTCGGAGTGGACCCGGGGGCGACCGTCGAGGACCCGGTGCCGGTGATCGCGACGCTGGCGTTGCTGCTCAGCGTGGTCTCGATCGTGTGGGCGCTGCAGGCCGCCGAGCTGCACCATCGGGACGAGGCGATCATCGATCCGCTCACGGGGCTGCTCAACCGCCACGCGCTGGCGCCGCGCTTCCTCGAGCTCTCCCATCAGGCCCGGATCACCGAACAGCCGGTCTGCCTGCTGCTCTGCGACGTGGACAGCTTCAAGCTCATCAACGACCGCTACGGCCACGACCGCGGCGACGCCGTGCTGCGCGACGTCGCCTACGAGCTGCGCAAGCGGCTGCGCTCGTTCGAGCTCGTCTACCGCGTGGGCGGCGAGGAGTTCCTGATCGTGCTGCCCGGCGTGCACGCGCAGGAGGCAGGCGAGATCGCGGAGCGGCTGCGCCTTGCGGTCGAGAGCGCCCGACCGACCGGGATCGCGATCACGGTCTCGCTCGGCCTCAGCGTGGGCAGCGGTGAGGAGGTCGTCTACGAGACCCTCTTCCGGGCCGCGGACCGCGCGCTCTACGAAGCCAAGCACGCCGGACGCAACCGCGTGGTCCTCGCCGGCGGCTGGGACGCCGCCGCGTCTCCGGAGACGCAGCCTGGCGCGGGCGCGACGCCGGACCTCGAGCCGATCGCGGGCCCCACGCTGGCGACGGCCTCGCTGGCGGGCTGAGCGCGAGCGCCCGTGCCGCTCGCGTCCGGGGGGAGCCGGCCGCCGAGACCGCGAGCCTGGACCCAGCGATCCAGCGGGCCGCCGAGACCGCGGGCCTGGACCGAGCGGTCAACCGCGCGAGGAAGCCTCGCCGGAGGGTAAAGGTGCATACGATTGCGCCGGGGATGACCAATGCCGACGACATGCTGGCCCTTGCCGCCACCCGCGGGGACGAGCTGGCGGTGCCCGAGATGAGCGCGCGGCCGAGTCGCCGGGTCGCGATCCTGACGTGCATGGACGTGCGCATCGACCCCGCCCTGCTGCTGGGCGTCGAGCGCGGCGAGGCACACGTCATCCGCAACGCCGGCGGCCTGGTGACGGACGACGCGATCCGCTCGCTGAGCGCCTCCCAGCGGCTGCTGGGCAGCGAGGAGGTCGTCGTCGTGATGCACGAGGGCTGCGGCCTTTGCGGCGCCTCCGAGGACGACTTCGCCCGCGTCCTGGCGGCCGACGGGTCGCTGCCGGGCTGGCGGCTGGGCGCGTTCGACGACGTCGAGGCCGCCCTGCGCCAGGGGCTGGAGCGTCTGCGCCGCAGCCCCGAGCTGCCGCACCGCGAGCAGATCCGGGGGCTCGTGTTCGATCCCCGCAGCGGGTCGCTGCGGGAGGCGCGGACGAGCGGCGACGCCTGAGCGAGCGGCGACGCCTGAGCGAGCGGCGACACCTGAGCGTGCGGCCCAGCTCGCTCCGCGCGCGCCGCCCCGCGACCGGCGACGCGCTCGAGGCTCAGCTATCGACGGTCCTGAGGTTGCAGTCGGTGCCGTGAAGCACGCGGCAGACCACGTCGTACCCCTGGCGCGGCTTTTCGTGGGCGTTCATCAGTCCCGCGTCGAACCGTGTGCGGGAATTGCCGCCGTGCCAGTCATAGATGTAGAGCCGCTTGATCTGCGGCACGGCGCTGGCGACGCCGAACATGTATTTCAGGACCTTCGCCGCCCGCCTGACGCCGGCGCCGTGGTTGTTCTTGAACTCGCCGGCGAATTTCACTATCCCGCCGGTCTCCGTCAGCCAGACCTGCCCGCCCATCGCCCTGACGATCTCGCGCGTGCGCCAGCTCTGGAAGCGATTGATGTCCGAGTAGTTGTGCAACCCCCAGATCGACGGCATCGGTGCTCCGATGCGGCGGACCTCGTACTTGAATTCCGCGATGTACTGGAGCGTCGGGTAGGGGTTGTCCTGGTCGAGCACATCCAGGCCGATCACGGTGCAATGGGTGCAGTCGCGCTTGAGCGCCTGGTAGTAGAGGGCGGTCTGCACGGCGGAGGGGCTCGGGAACGAGGCGTTGCCGTCGTAGACGAAGCCGCGGTTGTCCTCGTCCCAGGCCTGGTATTCGCGGACGTGGGGGAAGTCCTTGATGAACTTCGCCACGTCGCGTCGGTAGGTCGCGGCGCTCGGCAGGTTCATCGGTGGATGTTCGGAATGGTAGAAGGCGATCAGTATTTTCATGTGATCGGCTTCGGCGTCGGCGATCCATTCCCGCGCCCATTTCAGCGAGCGCGGCTTGACGGCGGTGTTGTAGGGCGTGATGTAGCGGGCGATCCTGGTGTGCAGGTTCAGGAACGTCTTTTTCGCGAACATCTGGTCCGCCTCGTCGCCGATGCCCGTCATGTAGGAGGGTCCGTGGTAGCGAGACCCGTGCGCGGGCGCCGGGCGGTGACGGGAGGCGCCAGCCGCGCCCGCGGCGAGGATCGCGACGGAGAGCAGGACGAGCAGCGAGGCGGCCGCGAGCGGACGCAGGGGCAGCGTGGAGCGGAGAGGGGGAAGTCGGCGCATGTCCATCGGGAACAGGCTAGGCGTCCGAAGGTTGCGCAGGCGCTGGTTCGGCGCTGGCCCGCACCGCAGTTTGCAGCGCGGCGCGGACGGGACGCAGGGCGATCAGCTCGGCGGGGACGTGGGCCAGCAGCCAGGCGACGTCCTCCGGCGTGAACCCCTCCCCCTCGCCCGCGCCGCCCGCGCCGGCGGCGACGACCATCCGCTCGAAGCGCTCGTGTTGGATCAGCTGGCGCAAGGCGTGGCGCACGGTGCGGCCCCGCTCGATGCGGGTGTCCACCGGCACGTGGGCGCGCGCGGCGCGCTGCTCGATGGCCTCCAGGAGGCTCAGCGCGGTGTCGGCCTCGCGGGGCAGGGGCACGTCGACGTCCAGGCGCAGCGGCACCAGGGCCAGGTAGACCGGCATCAGGGTCGCGTCCTCCGCCCGGGCGAGCCGCAGCGCGGCCACCAGCGCCGGCTCGGAGAGCCCTTCGGCGGTGAAGGGGAAGGCGATCCTGCGCACCCCCTCCCGCCGGCGCAGGGCGCGGGTGCGCCGCTCGCGTTCGAGCAGCAGCGCGGCGCCGAACCCGACGGCGACACCGACGACGAGCAGGACCACCGCGAGCGCGTTCACAGCTCGTCGCTTTCCACGGCCTCGCCGGCGGCCGTTCGCAGCGTGCGGTCGGCGACGATCCGCAGGTCCACGCCCGGCAGCCCGCGCAGCAGCCGGAACGGCAGCGCCGGCTGGGTGAGGCGGCGCCAGGCGTTGCGGGGCTTGGGGGTTCCCATCAGCACGTAGGTGGTGTTGCGCCCCTGGGCGACCCGGATCGCGACGTCGGCGACGTCGTCGCCCTCCTCGATCAACAGCTGCGCGCCGAGCACCGATGCCAGGCGCCGCAGCGCCTCCAGCTGCTCGCGTTCCTCGGTCGACGCCGTGGCGCCCGGGGGTCGCACCACGAGGACGTCGAGAGCGGCCCCCAGGCGCTGCGCCGAGCGCCACGCGCGGCGCACGACGCGCTGTGATTTGGGCGACGGCGTCACCAGCGCGAGCAGCCGCTCGGAGATCGCCTGCGGCGCGGCGCTCGTCAGCAGCCGGTCCTCGCGCCTTCCCCCGGGCGCCCCGCGCACGCGGCGCTCGAGCTCGACGCCCTCGGCGACCTGGCGCAGGGCGGTCTCGCGCAGCGCCGCGAGGTTCTCGATCTTGAAGAAGTTGCCCAGCGCCGCCTGGATGCGCTCGGGGGGATAGACCTTGCCGGCGCGCAGCCTGCCGATGAGCGCCTCGGGGGTGACGTCGACGAGCACCGCCTCGTCCGCCGCCGAGAGCACGGCGTCGGGGATCGTCTCGCGCACCCGCACGCCGGTCAGCTGCGTCACCTGGTCGTTGAGGCTCTCCAGGTGCTGGACGTTGACCGTCGAGAAGACGTCGATGCCGGCGGCGAGGACGTCGCGGACGTCTTCGTAGCGCTTCTCGTGCTCTACCCCCGGGGCATTGGTGTGGGCGAGCTCGTCGATCAGGCACAGCTCGGGCGCCCGGGCGAGCACCGCCGGCAGGTCCATCTCCTCGATCTCGGTGTCGCGATAGCCGACCCGCCGGCGCGGCACGATCTCCAGCCCCTCGGACTGGGTCAGGGTGTCCATCCGTCCGTGCGTCTCCAGGTAGCCGACCACGACGTCGCGTCCCGCCTCGACCTCGGCCTGGCCCTCCTGCAGCATCCGGTAGGTCTTGCCGACGCCCGCGGCCATGCCGATGAAGACCTTCAGGTGACCGCGCCGCTGCGCCATGCCGGCATTCTCCCCCGCCGGCTGCGCGAAGGCGCTCAGGCCCCCAATAGGTTGTGCACGATCAGGTCGATCAGCTTGATCCCGATGAACGGCGCCACGATCCCGCCGAGGCCGTAGATCCAGAGGTTGCGGCGCAATAGCGCGCTGGCCCCGATCGGCCGGTAGCGCACGCCGCGCAGCGCCAGCGGGATCAGCAGGGGGATGACGATCGCGTTGAAGATGATCGCCGAGATGATCGCCGAGTGGGGGTCGCCGAGGTCCATCAGGTTGAGGACGTGCAGGGGGCCCTCGCCACCGGCCGTCGTCGCGTAGGTGGCGATGAAGATCGCGGGCAGGATCGCGAAGTACTTGGCGACGTCGTTGGCGATCGAGAAGGTGGTGAGCGCGCCGCGGGTGATCAGCAGCTGCTTGCCGACCTCGACGATCTCGATCAGCTTCGTCGGGTTGGAGTCGAGATCGACCATGTTTCCCGCCTCGCGCGCGGCCTGGGTGCCGGTGTTCATCGCCACGCCGACGTCTGCCTGGGCGAGGGCGGGGGCGTCGTTGGTGCCGTCGCCGGTCATCGCCACCAGGCGCCCGTCGGCCTGCTGCTCGCGGATCAGCGCCAGCTTGCGCTCGGGGGTGGCTTCGGCGAGGAAGTCGTCGACGCCGGACTCCTCGGCGATCTTGGCCGCGGTGAGACGGTTGTCGCCGGTGACCATCACGGTCTTGATCCCCATCGCCCGGAGCTGGTCGAAGCGGACCTTCATGCCCTCCTTGATCGTGTCCTTGAGGTAGATCACGCCGAGCACCTGGCTGTCGCGCGCGACAGCCAGCGGGGTGCCGCCCTCACGGCCGATGCGGTCGAGCTGGCTCTGCAGCTCGGGCGGCGCCTGCCCGCCTTCGCCCTCGACGAACTCGATGATCGCGTCGCCTGCCCCCTTGCGCAGCTGGTGGCCGTCGAAGTCGACGCCGCTCATCCGCGTCTGCGCCGTGAACGGGACGAAGTCGGCCTGCAGGGTGCTCATGTCGTGCTCGCGCAGCCCGTAGCGCTTGGCGAGCACCACGATCGAGCGGCCCTCGGGCGTCTCGTCGGCCAGCGAGGAGAGCTGCGCCGCCTCGGCCAGCTCGGCCTCTGGCACGCCGGGCATCGGGATGAACTCCGAGGCCAGGCGGTTGCCGATCGTGATCGTGCCGGTCTTGTCGAGCAGCAGCACGTCGACGTCGCCGGACGCCTCGACCGCCCGGCCCGACAGCGCGAGCACGTTGCGCCGCACGAGGCGATCCATGCCGGCGATCCCGATCGCCGAGAGCAGCGCGCCGATGGTCGTCGGGATCAGCGCGACGAGCAGCGAGATCAGCGTCGTCTCGGAGATCGAGGTTCCCGCGAACAGGCCGAAGGGGCGCAGCGTGGCGACGACGATCATGAAGATCAGGGTCAGCGCCGCCAGCAGGATGTTGAGCGCGATCTCGTTCGGGGTCTTGCGCCGCTCGGCGCCCTCGACGAGCGCGATCATGCGGTCCAGGAAGGAGTGCCCGGGCTCCTGGGTGATCTCGACGACGATCTCGTCGGAGGTGACGCGCGTGCCGCCGGTGACAGCGCTGCGGTCGCCGCCGGACTCGCGGATGACCGGGGCGGACTCGCCGGTGATCGCCGACTCGTCGACGGTGGCGATGCCCTCGATCACCGTGCCGTCGCCGGGGATCAGCTCGCCGGCGGTGACCACGACGACGTCGCCGCGGGTCAGCTCCGAGGCGGCTCTGGTGGAGCCGTCGCGCATCCGCGCCACGGTCTCCTTGCGCATCGTGCGCAGCGTGTCCGCCTGGGCGCGCCCGCGACCCTCGGCGAATGCCTCGGCCATGTTCGCGAAGATCACCGTCAGCCACAGCCAGATCGCGATCGTGAACGTGTACCACGCCGGGTCGTTGCCGCCGCCGAGCGCCTTGCCGCCGAAGACCTGGATCAGCCAGGTGATCGTCGTTATGACCGAGCCGATCTCGACGACGAACATCACGGGGTTGCGGATCTGCACGCGCGGGTCGAGCTTCTTGACGGAGTCGATCAGCGCGCGGCCGACGATGTCGCGCTGGAACAGCGAGATCGCCTGGCGCTCGTGGGTGGCGGGCATCGTCGACATCAGCTCTTCGCTCCAGTCAGCCGGTCGAGGGCAAGGTTCAGCTCGAGCACGTTCACACCTTCTTCGCCGGAGAAGCCCAGACCGCGGCCGGAGGTGTGCCTCGCGATCAGCGCATTCACAGTGGCCAGCGAGAGATGGCGCACGGCAGCGATGCGGTGCGCCTGGATCCAGGCGTTGGCCGGCGAGATTTCGGGATCCAGGCCGGAGGCCGAGCTGTTGACGGCGTCGACCGGGATCTTCGCCACGGTCAACCCGGGGTCATAGGGCTTGTTCAGCTCGAGGTAGGCCTTGATGTTTTCTTCGTCGGCTTCCTTGGTCTTGACGCTGTTGGGGCCTTTGTTGGAGAACGTGCTCGCGGCGGCGTTGTCGGCCCCGCCTTCGGTCGCCGAGGGACGGGTCTGGAAGTAGCGCGGATCGGGCGTCGTCTGCACTTCTCCTTCGACTTCCTTGACCTTCCCGTTTTCGACCACCGGCGTGGCGAAGCTCTGGCCGATCAGCTTCGAGCCGACCACTCTCCCGTTCACCTTCACCTGCGAGCCGTTGGCGGCCCCCGGGAAGGCGACCTGGCTGACGCCGGTGATGACCAGCGGGTAGACCAGGCCGAGCAGGATCGTGAACACGATCATGGAGAGCACGGCTGTCACGATGTCGCGTTTCATCTCAGTAGAGGTGTGTCGTCAGGCCCTGCACGATCGGACCGAGCAGCAGGGCGGGGAAGAAGGTCAGCGCGCCGACGAGCACGATCACGCCGATCAGCAGGATCGCGAAGGTGGGGTTGTCGGTGCGCATCGTGCCGAGGCCGGCCGGCGTGACGCGCTTGCCGGCCAGCGCGCCGGCGACGGCGAGGGCGAAGAGAATCGGGGCGTAGCGCGCGAACACCATGTCCAGGCCGCCGAGGATGTCGGCGAAGGTGACGCCATGGGCGCCGAGATTGCCCGCGTTGGGCTGGATGTAGCCGGTGTAGCCGGCGAACGCCGAGCCGTTGTTGTTCGCCTGGGAGAGATAGGCGTAGAAGGTCTCCGAGAAGCCCTGGGGGGTGTTCCCTCCGGCCTTGGAGAGCGCGGCTTCGGAGATCGATTTGCGCCCGGCGTTGCTCGCGGTCGCGAGCGCCGTGCAGAACAGGGCCGCCAGCGGGGTGATCAGGATGCCGAGCCCGGCGAGCTTGATCTCCCGCGCCTCGAGCTTCTTGCCCAGCCACTCCGGCGTGCGCCCCACCATCAGCCCGCCGATGAAGACCGCCAGCAGGACGTAGAGGAGAATCGAGTAGAGCCCTGTGCCGACCCCGCCGAAGATCACCTCGCTGGCGGAGAGGTTGGCGAACGGCACCGCGCCGCCGATGCCCGTGAAGGACTCGATCGCGCTGTTGACGGCGCCGCATGAGGTGACGGTCGTGATCACGTCGAACAGCGCCGAGCTGGCGATTCCGAAGCGCTGCTCCTTGCCTTCCATGTTGCCGCCGCCCGAGCCGTGGATCACGCCCGTGTGCAGGCCGGCGGCGTGCTGCGCGGGCGAGCCGTGCGCCTCGGCGATGTAGGCCACGGCGACGGCGCCGAGGAACATGAACATCACCACCCCGTAGATCGCGTAGCCCTGGCGGCGGTTGCCGGCCATGCGGCCGTAGGCGAAGATCAGCGCCGCCGGTATCACCAGCACGAGCAGCATCTCGAAGAAGTTGGTGAACCCGTTGGGGTTCTCGAAGGGGTGCGCCGAGTTGGTGTTGAAGAAGCCGCCCCCGTTGGTGCCGAGCTCCTTGATCGCCTCCTGCGAGGCGACCGGCCCCATCGCGATCTTCTGCGTCAGGCCGGTGATCGTGTGCACCGTGAGGTAATCGGAGAAGTTGGCGATCACGCCCTGCGAGGCGAGAACCAGCGCGCCGACGATCGCGATCGGCAGCAGGATGTACAGCACGACGCGCACGATGTCCTGCCAGAAGTTGCCGATGCCCTTGCCCGTCCGCCCGACGATGCCGCGGATCAGGGCGGCCGCGACGACGATCCCGACGCCGGCGGAGACGAAGTTCTGCACCGTCAGCCCCGCCATCTGGCTGAGGTAGGTCATCGTAGTCTCGCCGCCGTAGTACTGCCAGTTCGTGTTCGTCAGGAACGACGACACCGTGTTGAACGTCACGTTCCACGAGGCCGAGTGGTAGCCGAGCGGGTTCAGCGCGTGCGGCACCCATGGAGCGTTCTGGGTACGCAGTATCAGGTACAGCAACAGCCAGCCGGCGAGCGAGAACAGCAGCAGGCTTTTCGCATACGCTTTCCAGTCCTGCTCGCGCCTTGGGTCGATCGCCATCACGCGGTAGAGAAACCGCTCCGGTCCGCCCAGCACGGGTGAGAGAAAGACGCGCTCCCCGGTGAACACGTTCGCCATGTAGCGGCCCAGCGGCAGCGCCAGCGCGGTGAGGATGATCGCGAACAGCGCGATCGTCAGCCAACCCGTGAACGTCATCGCCTAGAGCTTCTCCCCGCGGATCAGGGCGTAGAAGAGGTAGGCGATGATCAGCACCGACACGACCAGGCCGAAGAAGTCGGCGCCGCTCACGTGCGCCACGAAGAAGCCGAGGTCCGGCGCGCTCATATGCGCTCGATTCCCTCGACGATCAACAGCAGGACCACGAACATCGCGATCCCGACGATCACAGCGACAATGTCCATGCGCTCACTATTGCTTCCCGACCGTCACGGATGTGTGACGATCAGCCTGGCGCGTATAACGATTTCGTTACGGGTCCGCCCTCAGCCGGAAAAGCGATACCCGACACCGGGGTCGGTGACGATGTAGCGCGGCCGTCCGCCCGGCCCCTCCGGCTCGATCTTGCCCCGCAGCCGCGCGATGTGGGTGCGCAGCGCCTGGACGTCGTCGGCGTAGCCCGGTCCCCACACCTCGCGCAGCAGCGCCGAGTGCGTCATCAGCCGCCCGCGGTTGCGGACCAGGACGCGCAGCAGGTCGAACTCGATCGGCGTCAGGTGAACGGGGGCGCCGTCGCGGCGCACCGACCGCGCCGCCAGGTCGATCTCCAGGCCATCGACCTGGATCACCGGCTCCGCGCCCGCCGACCCCTCGCTGCGGCGCAGCGCCGCCTGCAGCCGCGCCACGAGCTCGCGGGTGCCGAAGGGCTTGGTGATGTAGTCGTCGGCGCCGGCCTGAAGCGCCCTCACCTTCTGCTCCTCCTCGCCGACGGCGGAGAGCACGAGGATCGGCATCTCGCTCCACTCGCGCAGCCGCCGCGTCACCTCCACGCCGTCTCCGCCGGGCAGCACGAGGTCGACGATCGCCGCCCGCGGCGCCCTGACAGCGGCCAGGTCGAGCGCCTCCTGGACGTCCTGCGCGGCGAGCACCTCGAAGCCGGCCTCGCGCAGCACGACCCGCAGCGCCCGCAGGATCTGCGGCTCGTCGTCGACCACCAGCACCCGCGGCGGCGACGGCGTACTCACGGGCGTGCCCCGGAGACCACGATGGCAGTCACGGACGTGTGCCCCGGGGACCACGATGGCAGTCACGGACGTGTGCCCCGGGGACCACGATGGCAGTCACGGACGTGCCTCCGGGACCGCGGTGGAGTGCTCACCGGCGCCGCGCCGCTCCAGCGGCAGCTCGAACACGAACGTCGCACCCTGGCCCGGCAGGGACTCGACGTGCAGGGTGCCGCCGTTGGCCTCCACGAAGCCCCGGGCGATGGCCAGCCCCAGGCCCGAGCCGCGGTGCCCGCCGCGCGCGGTGCCGGCGCGGTAGAAGGGCTCGAAGACCCGCTCGAGCTGGGCCGGCGGGATTCCCGGGCCGCGATCGACGATGCGCACGATCAACCGGTCGCCTTCGCCGCCGAGGGTGCGCACCACCCGCGCCCGCACCGAGACGGGATGCCCGCCGGAGTGGCGCCGGGCGTTCTCCAGGACGTTGACGAGCGCCCGCTCCAGCTGGGTCGAGTCTGCGCGCACCAGCGGCAGGTCGCGGTCGACCGAGAGGTGGAAATCCTCGGTGTCGAGCGCCCCGAGCTCGCCGAGCGCGGCGTCGAGCACCTCCTCGATCGAGAGCCACTCGCGGTTGGGCTGGGCCGCGCCGGCCTCCAGGCGGGAGAGGTCGAGCAGGTTCTCCACCAGACGCGACAGCCGCCGGGTCTCGCCGACGATCACGCCGGCCAGCTCCTCGCGCTCCTTGGGCGAGATGCCCGGCAGCGCCAGCCCCTCGGCGGCGGCCGAGATCGCCGTCAGCGGGCTGCGCAGGTCGTGCGAGACCGCCCGCAGCAGGGCCGTCTTGACGACGTCCGCCTGACGCAGCGCGGCGGTTTCGACGTTGCCGGCCTGCAGCGCCTCGCGCTCGCGCGCCGCCGTCACCAGCGCCTCCAGCGCGGGGACGATCCTTTCCTGCAGGCGCTGCAGGTTGCGCTCGGAGGTCTCCGCCCCGACGACAAGCGTGCCGAGCCGGCGGTCGCCCTCGCGCAGCGGGAACGCGACGTTGCGGCGGTCGCCGTCGACGGCCTCCATCGAGATCGCCGCCGAGGACAGGTCGAGCGCCTGCGCGATGCGCGCCGCGGCGCTCGGCAGCGCATCGGCGAGGCTCTCCCCGCGCAGCAGCAGGCGCGCCATCTCCAGCGCCAGGTCGGCCTCGCGCCGGCGTTCGAGCGCCTCGCGTGCCCGCGCCCGAGTGACCTCGGCGACGGAGCTCGTCAGCACGGCGACCACCAGGAAGGTCGCCAGCGCCACCCAGTTGTCCGGGTCCCTGAGCGTGAAGCGACCCACGGGCGGCAGGTGAAAGTAGTTGAACGCCGCGGCGCTCAGGAGCGCCGTGAAGGCCCCCAGCCAGGCCCCCCACGTGAGCGACACCACCAGCACCGCCAGCAGGTAGACGACGCCCAGCGACACCACCGGGGCGATCTGCTTGAGCAGGTACACGATCAGCGTGCACAGCGCGACCGCCGCGATCGCCGTCAGCGCCCCCGCCCGGCGCGACGGCGGGGACGGGGCGAGCAGGAAGCCGAGCACACGCGACACGCCCGCAGAGCGTATAGCGCGGTGGAAGGCGCGGCCCAGCCGGCGGCGAGCGCCGTCACCGCCATGCGGCCCGGTCCGGGCGTCACGCGACGCGACCGACACCCGGCCATTCGGCCAACCCCGCTTCGCCGGTGCGGGGCGTCGGTAGAATGATCCCATCCGTCTGCGGGTGCTTGCGGCTCAGACGAGCGGGCCGGCTGCCGAAAAACCCCTGGAAGGCATGGAGACGCTCAGCGGATGACAAGGATGACCAACCGCACCAGCGCACTGGCCGGCTGCCTGTCGGCCGCACTCGCCGTCTGTGGCGCCGCCTGCGCCGGCGCACCTGCGTCCCCTGCAAGCGCCATCTCGCCGCCGAGCAGCTCCACGGCGAGCAGCCCCGTGGCGGTCTGCAAAGCACCCACGCCCGGGCGGGCGGGCTGCCTCGCGCTCGAGCTCGCGCCGCGTCCGGGCTCGGCCGCCGCGCGGGCCTTCTCCCCCCGCGCCCGGGCACGCGCCCTGCGCGCGGCGAGAGCCGCGTCGTCGAGCGCCTCCTCCAGCCCGATCTCCGCGGGCGCCTCCTCAAGCTCGATCTCCGCCCTGGCCGCGCCAGCGGCGACGTTAACGCAGCCGGCCGCCGAACAGGCCTCGGGCTACGTCGAACCGGCCGCCCTGCACAGCGCCTACGGCCTCCCCGAAGACTCGCCGGAAACCGACGAAACACAGACCATCGCCCTCGTCGACGCCTACAACGATCTCAACGCCGAAGCCGACCTGCGCGTCTACGACGAAGCGATCAACCGCCACGACGAAGAGCTCGGCCTGCCGCTCCGGCTGCCGCCCTGCACAAAGGAAAACGGCTGCCTGGAGATCGTCAACCAGAGCGGCGAAGCCGGCAAGCCGCCCTTCCCAGCCAGCAGGCAGGCACTGGAAGACGAGGAAGCGGTGTGCAACGGCACCCGCGCCGGCGACAAACAGGCGGACTGCGAAGAAGTCGAAGAAGCCGCCGGCTGGGGCGTGGAGATCTCGACCGATCTCGACGTCGCCCACTCGGTCTGCACGAACTGCCGCATCCGCCTCGTCGAGGCCGCCTCGGCGGGCTACCTCGACCTCGAAGCGGCCGAGCGCACGGCCGCGCGTTCGACGAGCGAAGGCGGCCTCGGCGCCACCGAGATCTCCAACTCCTGGGGCGGCGAAGAGCCGCCGATCGAAAGCGAGGCGTTCGACCACCCCGGTGTCGTCATCACAGCCGCCGCCGGCGACTTCGGCTACCGCAACTGGACGATGGCCGAGGAAGCCCAGGCGCACCACGAAATCTATTACTCGGGCGCCGACTACCCGGCCTCCTCGCCGCACGTCGTCGCCGTCGGCGGCACCGAGCTGACCCAGGAAAACGGGGTCCGCCTCGACGAAAGCGCCTGGAACGAGGACCCCGACCCCAGCGGCGGCAACTCCGGCGCGGGCGGCGGAGGCTGCAGCGCCTACTTCGCGGCGCCGGCGTGGCAGCAGGCCGTGCCCGACTGGTCACGGGTCGGCTGCGGCGGAAAGCGGGCGGTCGCCGACGTGGCGGCCGACGCCGATCCCTACACCGGCGTGCTCGTCTACGACTCCGCGGAATCGGAAAGCAGCTTCATCGTGATCGGCGGCACCAGCGTCGCCTCGCCGATCATCGCCGCCACCTTCGCGCTCGCCGGCGGCGCCCACGGCGTCGCCGACCCGGCGCAGACGCTCTACTCCCATCTCGGCACCGCCGCGCTCTACGACGTCCAAAGTGGCGGCAACGGCCGCTGCCGCGACGTCTACAGCGGGAGCTGCGGCAGCTCGATGAGCCCGAGCTCCTCGCTCTACCCGTTCGACTGCGGCAGCGACGTCCTGATCTGCAACGCCGGCCCCGGCTACGACGGACCGACCGGCGTCGGCGCGCCCAACGGCCTTGGCGCCTTCGAGCCCGGCGGAGAAACCGCGCAGCAGACCGAGGAACGCGAACTGCGAGAAGCGAGGGAAGCCGACGAACGCGAGACGCGCGAACGCGAAGCGCGCGAACAGGAAACGCGCGAACGCGAAGCCAGAGAACACGCCGGCGGCGGAGCGAAAGTCGGCGAAGACCAGCAGCCCGACGAAGAATCCGACGAAACCGTCGGCTCCGGTCCCGGTGAGAGCGGCGGCTCGACGCCGCCCGGCGGCACGAGCCCACCCGCCGGCGCGAGCACGGGATCCGGCCCGAGCGCCAGCTCGAGCTCCAACCAGCCAGCCGGCAGGGCTCCCGCGAAAGCCGTGCGGCTCTCCGAACTGGCGCTGACGCTGAGCGCGATCGACGCGCTCGACCACCGCCGCCCGCCCGTCTCGCGCGTGGAATTCAGCTTCCGGCTGAGCGCCGCCGCGCGCGTGCGGGTCACGCTCGCCCGAGAGGTGTACAGCCGCGGCCGCAGGCGCTGGCGCGTGCAGCCGGGCTCCTTCGCCTACTCCGCCCGCCGCGGCCACGACCGCCTGCACCTCGCCGGCCGCCGTGGACTGCCGCCCGGTCTCTACCGGCTGACGCTCACCCCGGTCGGCGGCAGGGCCGGCTCAATCTCGTTCGTGCTCGGGTAGCGCCCTTTTCGTCGTCGTGTCGCGCCCACCGGCGATGCCGTGGCGCACACGGTGCTCGACCTCTTCTCCGTGGGGCGTCAGCGTCCATGCGTTCGGCGCCCCGCGAAATCCGCCGCGACCGACGTTGACGATCAGCCGCAGATCCTCGAGGCGGCTCAGCAGCTTGGATATCTGCCCCTGGTCGATCACGCCGGCGTGTTCGGCGACCTCACGGTTGCTGGCGCCGGGGTGCTCGGAGATCGCTCGCAGCACGCACGCCGTGCGGTGTGTGAGGCGCATGCCGATGCCCTCCACCGCCGAGCGTCCGCCGGGACGTGCGACGGGCCTGCGACCGGGGGGCCGCCTCAGCTCGCGCCGGGCGGCGCCGCTGCCCAGATAGGGGAGCAGGATCAGGCTCATCAGCTGGCCCGTCAGATCGGACAGGGGCTCGGGTCGCTCTGACAGCAGCCGCGCCTGGATGATCGCGAGCACCCCTCCCACGACCCCCTCGGCGGTGACCTCCGGCGGCTCGGCACGGGTGACGCTTTCCCCGCGCCCCCGATCGACGAACTCGCAGAGCGCCGCGATGACCTCGGCGCGCCGCTGCTGCACCCGCGGACCGCCGCCCAGGGAATAGACGATCCACAGCCGCGCCAGCGCGGGCTCCTCTTCGAGCAGGCTCAGCATCGCCAGCAATCCGGCCCTGATGCCGTCGGCCCAGGTCGGCGCGCCGTGATACGCGGCGGCCAGCGCCGCCCGCCCCCGGCGCACACCGAGCTCGAAGGCCTCCAGGAAGCAGTCTTCCAGATCGGGGAACTCCCGCTCCAAGGCAGCCCGCGAGATGCCAGCCCGCGCGGCGACGTCCCTGGGCGAGATCGAGCGCGGGTCACGCTCGGAGACCACCTCGGCCATAGCCCTCAGGATGCGCGTGCGCTGCGCCTCTTCCACATGACCCCCTTCGACGTTACTCACAGCCGCTCCAACCCTAATGCGAACAACTTGATTTCCGCAATAGCGGGTATCTTCTCTCTGTCCAGCCGGGGGAGCCTACACGTAGGCGGATGTCTCTGCCGACCCGGAAACGCGCCGGCCGCGACCGCCGGCGCTCAGACGGCGGGCAACGGGCTCAGACGGAGATCCTCAGGGCGCGCCCAGCGCCGCCGGGGCGCCGAACGCCCGCAGGCACGCCGGCAGCTCGACGCCGCCGTCGTCGCGCTGGCCGTTCTCCAGCAGCGCCACGAGCGTGCGTCCCACGGCCACCGCGGTGCCGTTGAGCGTGTGCAGGATCTCGGTGCGCTTCTCCCGGCGAACCCGGATCCCGAGCCGCCGAGCCTGGTAGTCGGTGGTGTTCGAGCACGACGTCAGCTCGCGGTAGCGGCCCTGGCTCGGCATCCAGGCCTCGCAGTCGTACTTCTTCGCCGCCGAGCCGCCGAGGTCGCCTACGGCGATGTTCACGACGCGGTAGGGCAGCCCCAGCTCGGCGAGGATCTCCTCCTCGATCGCCAGGATCCGCTCGTGCTCCTCAGCGGAGCGCTCGGGCTCGACGAAGCTGAACATCTCGACCTTGTCGAACTGGTGTACCCGGAAGATGCCCCGCGTGTCGCGACCCGCGGCGCCGGCCTCGCGCCGGAAGCACGGCGAGAAGCCGGCGTAGCGCAGCGGCAGCCGCTCGACGTCGAGGATCTCGTCGTCGTGCAGCGAGGCCAGCGCGACCTCGGATGTGCCCACCAGATAGAGCTCGTCCTCGGGCAGCTCGTAGATCTGCTGCTCGGTGTCCGGCAGGAAGCCGGTGCCGAACAGCGCCCGCTCGCGCACCAGCACCGGCGGGATCACCGGCTCGAACCCGTGCCCGAGGAGCTTCTCCAGCACCCACCGCACGAGCGCCAGCTCGAGCAGCACCAGCTCGCCTTTGAGGTAGGCGAAGCGGGCGCCCGAGAGGTTGGCGGCGCGGTCCATGTCGATCCGCGGCCCCGCCAGGTCGAGATGGTCGCGCGGCTGGAAGTCGAATCGCGGCGGCTCGCCGACGCTGCGCACCAGCTCGTCCTCGGGGCCGGGCGCCGCCGAGGGGTCGGGCAGGTTGGGCAGTTTGATCAGCAGCGCGTCGCGCGCCTGCCTGGCCTGCTCGGCCTGCTCTCCCCTCGCCTTGACCTCGGCGCTCAGCTCCTTCATGCCCGCCAGCAGGCCGCCGACGTCCTCGCCCGCGCGCTTGCCGGCCGCGATCCGCTCGGAGTCCGCGCGCTGCTTTGCGCGCAGGCTCTCGGCCGCCGTGGTCGCCGCGCGCCACTCCCGATCGCGGGCGCGGATCTCCTCCACGGTCGCCAGCAGCGCCGGATCGCGCCGCTGCAGGGCCGCCCGCACCAGCTCGGGCTCGTCGCGGATCAGCCGGATGTCGAGCACGTCGCCTGCAGCCCTCCCGCCGGGCCCCGGCCCCTACTTCTTCTTGCCCGACGACTTCTTGCCGGACGTCTGCGCGCTCGACGGCTGGGTGCTCGACGGCTGGGTGCTCGTCGGGGCGGCGCTCGTCGAAGTCGTCGTCGCGGCGGCTTCCGTCGAAGTCGCCGAGGCGTTTTCGATGACCGGCACCTTCGGGGCCTGCAGCCCGGAGTACTTGGCCAGGAACTGCGCCACTTCCTGGACCTCTTTGCCGACGACGATGTTCTGCGGCATGATCGCGCTCGAGAAGCCGCCGTTGTGGATCGCGTAGACCACCTGGGCGACGTACTCCTTGCGGAAGTTGAAGTCGGGCCCGTTGGTGCGCACGCGGTCCTTGACGCTCGTCGCCGAGCCCCGGGCGCCGACGACCGCGAGCGAGTGGCAGCCCGAGCAGCGTTCCAGGAAGAGCTGGGCGCCGTGGTAGTAGGGGCTGGACTTGGCGACCTGGATGCCCTCGGTGCCGCAGGCGCTGAAGCCCACCGCGACGGCGGCGGCCGACAGAGCTGCAGCGATTGCCCGCGAATGCGACCTCATTGCGAGCGGGAATATATAGGCTCGCCCGGTGAGGCCCGCCGACATCCTCCGACCGGTCGCCTGCACCCTGCTCGCGGCGGCCGCTCTGGGCGGCTGCGGGGCGAGCCGCACGGTGCCCGTCGCCGGCCACAGCCTGAGACTCTCGCTCAGCGAGTACCGCATCGTCCCCCAGAACGTCAGCGTGCCCTCGGGGCCGCTGCGGATCTTCGCCCGCAACCGCGGCATCCTGCCGCACAACGTCGAGCTGCAGACCGGCACGCTGGACTCCGAGGAACGCACCACGCTCGCCGTGATCCCGACGCTGCTGCCGGGAGCCTCCGGCTCGGTGCGGACCGGTCCGCTCGCCCCGGGCCGCTACCTGCTGCTCAGCACCGTCGGCAACCAGGCCGTGCTCGGCATGGCTGGGACGCTCGTCGTGCGCTGAGGCGGCCGGGATCGGGCCGCGCGGACCGCGAGCGGCGAGCGGTCGTCCTACTACGCTGGGGCCGTGGCCAGCACCGACCGCCCGCGGCTCGACCGCCGCCGCGCCTACCGCCAAACGATCGGGCAGTTCGCGACGGGTGTGGCGATCGTCACCGCCCAGAGCCCCGAGGGGCCGGTCGGGATGACGGCCAACGCGCTCTGCTCGCTATCGCTCGATCCGCTGCTGCTGCTGGTCTGCATCGACAACTCCGCCCGCACCCTGGCCCCGATCCGCGCCACGCGACGCTTCGCGGTCAACGTCCTCTGCCGCGAGCAGCAGCCGCTCGCCGAGGCTTTCGCCTCCAAGCAGTCAAAGCCCGAGCACTTCGCGCGCACCGCCTGGCGCCTGCACCAGGGGGTGCCGGTGCTCGAGCAATCGCTGGCCTGGCTCGTCTGCGACCTGCGCGAGCTGCACCCCGGCGGCGACCACACGATCGGCGTCGGCGAGGTCACCGACATGGACCGCGACGAGCGCGGCGAGCCGCTCGTCTGGCACCGGGGGCACTACGTGCAGCTGCGCGCCTGAGGCCCGCGCCGAGCCGCTCACGCGAGGCGCACGCGGCTCGAGCGCGAGGCACCGACGCCGGCATCCAGCTCAGAACCCGTGCGCGGTGCCGGCGGCGCGCAGCGCGAGGAAGACGACGACGAGCGCCGAGAGAGCCATGATCCCGAGCTCGCGGCGCACGATCGCCGCGACCACCCCCTGCTGCTCGACCGGCGGCAGCGCGCCCACCGCCTGGGCGTTCTCCAGGCCGCGCTGGTCGAGGATCGTCTGGGCCGAGGCCACCCGCAGCTGCTCGGCGACGAACGCGATCGCCAGGGGCAGGAGGGCGTAGAGGTAGAAGAGGTTTTCGCTCGAGCTCCTGCCGGTCGCCGCCAGCAGCCCCACCGCCAGGGCGTAGGCGACGGCGGCGCCCTGGCCGACGCGCAGCGTCAACCAGAACGCGCGGCTCTGCTCCTCGCGGTACCAGCGCCAGGCGCCGAGCAGGGCCGGCACCGCGTTCACGACGGCCACGATCAGCGCGCCGGCCACGACGGCGCCGTTCATGCCCTGGGTTTCGAGCCGATCGTCACTATGTAACACTCTCGCACAAGCCGCTGGCCCCGGTGATATAACAGCGCACGGTGCTGCGCTCCTACCTCCCCGCGATCGTATTCCTGATCCTCGGCGGCGCCGTCGGTGGGGCGTTCACGCTGCTCAACGCGGCGCTCGGGCCGAGCCGCGGCGTGGCCCACAAGCAGGATCCCTACGAGTGCGGCCTGCCCTCCGAGGTCAAGCGGGGACTGCGCTTCGGCATCAGCTTCTACCTGATCGCGATGCTCTTCATCCTGTTCGACATCGAGGTCGTCTTCCTCTACCCGATCGCGACCGAGCTGCGCGCCTACGGCACCTACGCGATGGTCGAGACGATCGTGTTCATCGTCCTGCTGTTCGTCGCCTTCGTCTACGTCTGGCGCCGGGGTGCGCTGCAATGGCGGTGAGCCGCCAGCCGCTCGGACCGGCCGGCCCGGGCGGTCCGGCCGGCGAGGGCGGGCCGCTGCGCATCCGCGAGCTGAGCTCGCGCCAGCTGCTGCGCGGCGGCGAGATCGTCGGCCGCACCCCTTCGGCGCACCCCGAGGGCGCCGACTTCGAGCGCTACGTGGAAGAGCGGGTGCTGACGACCACGCTCGACAGGGCCGTCGCCTGGGCGCGCTCGAACTCCTTCTTCCCCGCCACCTTCGGATTGGCGTGCTGCGCGATCGAGATGATGTCCATCGTCGCCGCCCGCGTCGACGTCGCCCGCTTCGGCTTCGAGGCCTTCCGCGCCTCGCCCCGCCAGGCAGACCTGCTGATCCTCTCGGGCCGGGTCTCGATCAAGATGGCGCCGGTCGTTCGTCGCATCTACGACCAGATGCTCGAGCCCAAGTGGGCGATCTCGATGGGCGCCTGCTGCTCGTCGATGGGGGTGTTCAACAACTACGCCCTGGTGCCCTCGGACAAGTTCATGCCGATCGACGTCCACGTCCCCGGCTGCCCGCCGCGGCCGGAGGCTCTGATGCACGGCATCCTGCGGCTGCGCAAGATGGTCCAGGAGGATCCCGAGCTGGGCTGGCGCGAGCGCTACGGGGCCCAGGGCACCGAGGAGATCGTCCCCGACGAGACGGCCGGGCGCGGTGCCTGACGCGACCGGACTGGAGCTGCTCGCCCAGGAGCTGCGCGCCGTGATCGGGGAGCACACTGTCGGCGACACCGTCTTCTTCCGCGGCCACGGAACGCTGGAGATCGATCCGGCCACGATCGTGCCCGTGCTGCACCGCCTGCGCGACCGCGGCTACTCGTTCCTGGCAAGCGTCCACGGCGTCGACTACTACCCGCACGAGCCCCGCCTGGGCGTCCACTACGAGCTGCTCGACATGGGCCGCGTCGACCGCGTCACGGTCAAGCTGCGGGTGCCCACCGACGCGCCCGAGGTCGACTCGGTGACGCCCGACCGCGCCGCCCCCGGCGGCGGCGTGCTCGCCGGCTGGCCGACCGCCAACCATCAGGAGCGCGAGGTCTACGACATGTTCGGCGTCGTCTTCCGGGACCACCCCGACCTGCGCCGCATCCTCATGCCCGAGGACTACGAGGGCCACCCCCAGCGCCGCGACTTCCCGATCGGCGGGGAGCCGGTGGCGTTCACCTACAACGACACCCCATCGCTGGGGCCGCCGCGATGAGCGCTCGCGCAACAGACCGGGCCGGCGAGCGCGAGGCCTGCGGAGCGCCGCGATGAGCTCCACCGAGGAGCCCACGACGCTCTCCGCCTACCGCCGGCAGGAGCAGAGCATCACGCTGGCCCCGGTGGAGGAGCAGATCCGCAGCGACGTCGGCGGCGCCTCCGACGAAGCCTCGCATGAGCTCTTGACGCTCAACATCGGTCCGCACCACCCGGCCACCCACGGCGTGCTGCGCCTGCTGGTCACGCTCCAGGGCGAGGTCGTGCGCGACATCAAGCCGATCATCGGCTACGTCCACACCGGGATCGAGAAGACCGCCGAGGACAAGTCCTACTGGAAGGCGATCCCTGTCGTCGAGCGGATGGACTACCTCTCCTACTTCTTCAACGCCATGGCCTACTGCGGCGCCGTGGAGACCCTGCTCGACGTCGAGATCCCGCCGCGCGCCCAGTACCTGCGGGTGATCCACCTCGAGTTCAACCGCATCATGTCCCACCTCGTCTGGCTCGGCACCAGCGCGCTGGATCTCGGCGCGATCTCGATGTTCTGGTACTGCTTCCGCGAGCGCGAGGCGATCCTCGACCTCTTCGAGCTCTCCACCGGCCAGCGGATGCACACCCGCTACATCCAGGTCGGCGGCGTCGCCGAGGACATCCCGCGAGGCTTCGCCGAGAAGCTGCGCAAGTTCACCGATGCCATGCCGACGCGGGCCGACCAGTACGGCGACCTGCTCAACAAGAACGAGATCGTCCTGCAGCGGCTGCGCAACACCTGCCCGCTCGATGCCCAGAAACTGCTCGAGCTCGGCGTCACCGGCCCGCTGCTGCGCGCCGCCGGCAACCCCTGGGATCTGCGCAAGGCGGCCCCCTACTCCTCCTACGACCACTTCGACTTCAAGATCCCCGTCGGGACGGTCGGCGACAACTACGACCGCTTCGCGGTGCGCCTGGCCGAGATCTACGAGTCGACGCGGATCATCGAGCAGGCGCTCGCCGGCCTGCCCGAGGGGCCGTACATCACGACCGACCGCAAGGTCGCCCTGCCGCCCCGGCACGAGCTGGCGACCTCGATGGAGGCCCTGATCCACCACTTCAAGCTCGTCACAGAGGGCTTCCGGGTGCCGCCGGGCGAGGTCTACCACCCGATAGAGTCCCCGCGCGGAGAGCTCGGCTGCTTCGTGCGCTCCGACGGCTCCTCCAAGCCCGCGCGCGTCCACATGCGCGACCCCTCCTTCGTAAACCTCCAGGCAACTTCACACATGGCCGAGGGCGCCTACATCGCCGATCTCATCGCCACTCTGGCGATGCTCGACCCCGTCCTGGGTGGCATCGACCGATGAGCGCCGGAGTGGGCGGAGTCCCGAGATACCACGGCTCGCGCGTGCCCGGCTGGGACGAGCCGGCGGACCTCAGCAAGGACCCCGCCGAGGTCCCCGACCCCGCGTCGACCGCGGTCCCGGAGGAGCTGCGCGCCGAGATCGAGGCGCACATGGCCAAGTACCCCGACCGTCGCTCGGCGACGCTTCCCGCCCTGGAGGCCGCCCAGCGGGTGCACGGCTGGTGCTCGCCGGAGGCGATCGAACAGGTCGCCTGCGTGATGCGCCTCACGCCCGGCTACCTGGCGGCGGTGGCGACGTTCTACGACATGCTCGAGACCGATCCCGTCGCCCCGCACAAGATCTATATCTGCACTAACATCTCTTGCGGGCTGTGCGGGGCCGACGAGCTCTACGCAGCGGTGCGCGACGCGGCCGACGAGAGCGAGTTCAACGTCCGCTCCTTCGAGTGCCTCGGCGCCTGCGACATCGCGCCGATGGCCTCCGTCGACGGCGTCTACGTCGGCCCGCTCGGCCTCGACGACATCCCCCAGCTGCTCGACGACGTGCGCGCCGGGCGCCCCGTGCTGCCCGACAAGCAGCTCGCCCGCCGACTCGTCGCCGACCCCCATGCCAACTCGCGCGAGTACGAGTTGCATCCAGCCCAGCCCGGGAGCGGGCCGCGCGCCGCACGGCCGGCGGCCGACGCCGAACAGGAGCGCGGCGCATGACCGAAGCGCTGCTCTTCAAGGACATCGACGAGCCCGGGTTGAGCACGCTCGACGTCTACAAAGCCCGCGGCGGCTACGAGCAGCTGCGCCGGGCGCTGCGCGAGATGACCCCCGAGGCCGTGCTCGGGGAGCTCGAAGCCTCCAACCTGCGCGGCCGCGGCGGCGCCGGCTTCCAGATGGGCAAGAAGGTCTCGTTCCTGCCCAAGGGCACGATGGACAAGTACGTCGTCTGCAACGCCGACGAGTCAGAGCCGGGCACCTTCAAGGACCGGGAGCTGATGCAGAAGTGCCCGCACATGCTGATCGAGGGGATCGTCATCGCCTCCTACGCCGCCGGGGCGAGCCGCGCGTTCATCTACATCCGGGGCGAGTACGTCCTGCAGGCCGACATCCTCGACGCCGCCCTGAACGAAGCGCGCGAGGCGGGCTTCGTCGGCGAGGACATCCTCGGCTCCGGGCACTCGCTCTCGCTGGTCGTGCACCGCGGCGCCGGCGCCTACATCTGCGGCGAGGAGACCGGCCTGCTCGACTCGCTGGAGGGCAAGCGCGGCAACCCGCGCCTGAAGCCCCCGTTCCCCGCCAACCAGGGCCTCTACCAGGGGCCGACGCTGATCAACAACGTCGAGACCCTCTGCACGGTGCCCGCCATCATCCGCATGGGCGGCGCCGAGTACGCCGAGCTCGGCGTGCAGACCTCCACCGGCACCAAGCTCGTCTCGGTCTCCGGGCACGTCCAGAAGCCGGGCAACTACGAGATCGAGCTCGGCATCCCCTCGCGCGAGATCATCTACGGCCTCGCCGGCGGGCCGCCCGAGGGACGCAGCGTGAAGTGCTGGTTCCCCGGCGGCTCATCCTCCCCGGTGCTCACCGGCGAGGATCTCGACATCCCCTACGACTTCGACTCGATGGCCAAAGCGGGCACGATGCTCGGCTCCGGCGCGGTGATCGTCGTCGACGACTCCACCCCGATTCTCGACGTCGCGCTGAAGGTCGCCAAGTTCTACCGCCACGAGTCCTGCGGCAAGTGCACCCCCTGCCGCGAGGGCACCAACTGGACGATGAAGATGCTCGAACGCATCGACAACGGCGAGGCGACGCCGATGGACATCGAGATCATGGCCTCGGTGCAGGAGCACATCATCGGCAACTGCCTGTGCGTGCTCGGCGACGCCATGGCGATGCCGATCGGCTCGATGATCGCCAAGTTCCGCGACGAGTTCGAAGCCCACATCGAGCAGGCCCGCGCCCGCAACGGCCTTGGGGCCGCGGCCGCCTCGGAGAGCGCGCTCGCCGCCCACGGCGCGCCGCTGGCCGGCGTCGGCGCGCAGCCCGCCGGGCCGTATCCGTCGGAGGCCCACTGATGCCGCGCCCGCAACCGAAGACGATCACGTTCACGATCGACGGCCTGGAGGTGCAGGCGCCGGAGAACGCGATGCTGGTCGACGCCGCCAAGCACGGCGACGTCGAGATCCCGGTCTTCTGCTACGAGCCCAAGCTCGGCAACCCGGTCGGCGCCTGCCGCATGTGCCTGGTGGAGATCGAGGGCATACCGAAGCTGCAGACCGGCTGCTCGACCCCGGTCAAGGACGGGATGGTCGTCCACACCCAGACAGAGCGCGTCAAGACCGCGCAGAGCTCGGTCGTCGAGTTCCTGCTCATCAACCACCCCCTCGACTGCCCCGTCTGCGACAAGGGCGGGGAGTGCCCGCTGCAGGACATCACCTTCGGCTGGGGCAGGGGCACCTCGCGCTTCATCGAGCCCAAGCGCCACTTCGTCAAGCCGCTCGCGCTCTCCCCGCTGATCGCGATCGACCGCGAGCGCTGCATCCTCTGCTACCGCTGCGTGCGCTTCTCCCAGGAGGTCTCCGAGGACTACCAGCTGGTGCTGCTCGAGCGCGGCGCCCACTCCTACGTCTCGACCTTCGACGGCCACCCCTACGTGGCGCCGTTCAGCGGCAACATCGTCGAGCTCTGCCCAGTCGGGGCGCTGACATCGCGCGCCTATCGCTTCCGCGCCCGCCCCTGGGACATCGAGGACTCGGGCTCGGTCTGCACGCTGTGCCCCTCGCAGTGCAACGTCCGCTTCACGGTGCGCGACGAGCGCGTCCTGCGCGTCCAGGCCCGCGACCACGACGAGGTCGACGACGGCTGGCTCTGCGACAAGGGCCGCTTCGCCTACCAGTCGATCCACGTCGACGAGCGCGTCACCCAGCCGCTCGTGCGCGACGGCGGCGAGCTGCGCCCCGTCTCCTGGGAGCGCGCCCTGGAGGAGGCAGCCGCCGGACTGCGCCGGGCCGCCGGGCGCGTCGGCGCGCTTGCCGGGGGCGACGCCACCAACGAGGAGGGCCACCTGCTCGCGCGCCTCATGCGCGAGGGCCTGGGCTCGGAGCACCTCGACACCGTCGCCGGGATCGCCCCCGCCGAGCTGCACGAGCTCGCCGACCCCGAGCTGCAGGCGACCGTGCCCGACCTCGAGCTCGCCCACACCGTGCTCGTCCTCGGCACCGAGCCGGTGCGCGACATGGCGATCCTCGACCTTCGCATCCGCAAGGGCGTCCGCCGCCACGGCCTCAAACTCGCGCTCGCCACCCCGGGCGTGTCCGCCCTGGACTCCAGCGCAAGGCTCTCGCTGCGCTACGCGCCAGGCCACGACGCCGACTTCGTGCAGGCGCTGGCCGCCGCGCTCTACGGCGGCGACGTCGAGCAACACGCACGAACGTGCCAGGCCGACGCCGGGGAGCTGCGAGCGCTGGCCGAGCTGCTGCGCACCGGCGGCGAGGAGGTCGTGATCCTCTACGGGCAGAGCGTGCTCGCCGACCCCGCCCAGGCGAGCACGGCGCGCGAGGCGCTGCTGAAGGTTGCCCGCGGGCTCGGCCTCGCCGGGCGCCCCGGGGCCGGACTGCTCGCCGTGCCGGCCGCGGGCGCAAACGGCCGCGGCCTGCTCGAGGCCGGCTTCGCCCCGGGCTACGGGCCGGGTCTGCAACCTGTTAGTGCCGTCAGTGATGGCACAAATAGCGATTCCGCCACACAGGCCTCTTCGACCCCGGGCGCGGCCATACAGGCGCCTACCGCCGGCGAGACACCAACCGCGCCCCGGGCTCTGGACGCACACGGCATCGGCGCCGCCCTCGCCGCCGGCGAGCTGAGCGCGCTCTATCTGCTGAACGTCGATCCCCTGCGCAGCGGCCTCCCGCACGCCCGATGGGATGCCGCGCTGGAGAAGGCCTCGACCGTGATCGCCCACGCCGGCTTCCTCACCGAGGGCCTGCGCGCCCACGCCAACGTCGTCTTCCCGGCCGAGTCCTACGCCGAGAAGGAGGGCACCGTCGTGCATCCCGACGGGCGCCTGCAGCGCCTGCGCCCCGCGATCGGCCGCCCGGGCGAGACGCGCGCCGGCTGGCAGGTCATCGCCGAGCTCGCCCGCCGCTGCGGCCACGACCTCGGTGTGCTCACCGGCGCGATGGCCTCCCAGCAGCTCTTCGCAGCCGTGCCGTTCTACGCCGGCCTCACGCTGGAGGAGATCGGCGGGCGCGGCGTGCGCTGGCAGGAGCGGCCCGCCGCGCAGGCCTTCCCCGCGCCGCCGTCGGAACGCGCTCAGACGCGGGCTGGCGCGCCATCCTCGGACATCGCCCAGACGCGAGCCGTGCAAACCAACCCCGGCGCCAACGGCGCCCATCCCCAAAGCCATACCCCGCCGTCGATCTGGGATTCGCCCGAGGTCGAGCACTCGCCGGCGCTCAGGTTCCTCTTCCGCCGCGGCCTCGCCGACGCGCGTGGGGCGACGGTGCCGGCCGACCCCGAGACGGTCGCCGCGGCCGCGGCACGGGAAGGACGGCCCGCGTGATCCTCGCCGACGTCGCCTACTACGAAGAATGGTGGATCCAGGTCATCAAGGCGATCGTCATCTTCGCCGTCGCCCTGCAGCTGGTGCCGGTGATCCTGATCGCCGAGCGCAAGCTGCTCGGCCGCTTCCAGGGCCGCTACGGGCCCAACCGCGTCGGCCCCTACGGCGCGCTGCAGCCGCTGGCCGACATCCTCAAGCTGTTGACCAAGGAGCATTCGCGGCCGACGACGTCGATCGGCTTCCTCTTCGCGGTCGCGCCGATGATCTCCATCCTCACCGCGGTCGCCGCCTTCGCGATCATCCCCTTCGGCAACGTCCAGAACATATTCGGCACGCCCGTCGGCCTCTACGGCATCGACGTCTCGATCGGGCCGCTGTACCTGTTCGCCTTCGGCGCCGTCGCCTTCTACGGGATCATGCTCGGCGGCTGGTCCTCGGGCTCGAAGTACTCCTTCCTCGGCGCCATGCGCGGCGCCGCCCAGCTCATCTCCTACGAGGTCTCCCAGGGACTCGCGCTGGTCGGGGTCATCTTCACCGCCGGCACCCTGTCGTTGACAGGCATCGTCCAGGCGCAGGCCGGCATGTGGTACATCGTGCCCCAGTTCTTCGGCTTCATCATCTTCCTCGTCGCCAGCTTCGCCGAGACCAACCGCGCCCCGTTCGACCTGACAGAGGCCGACGCCGAGCTCGTCGGCGGCTACAACACCGAGTACGGCGGCGGGCGCTTCGCCTCCTACTTCTTCGCCGAGTACCTCAACGTCCTCGTCGTCTCCGGGATCGTCACCACCGTCTTCCTCGGCGGCTGGATGATGCCCTTCGGCATCCATCCCCCCGGCTGGGTCGACCCGTTCGTCGTGCTCTTCAAGATGGCGATCATCTCGTTCTTCTTCATCTGGGTCCGCGCCACCCTCCCGCGCCTGCGCTACGACCAGCTGATGAGCTTCGGCTGGAAGATCCTGCTGCCGCTCGCCACGCTCAACACGCTCGTGACCGCGATCCTCGTGACGGTGACCCACTGATGCCCTGGGATCCCGGCAAGGACGTCGTCGAGGTCGTCCGCGGGCCGCGCCCCGGGGCGGCCGGCGGCGCCTACCGCGCGTTCGGCGAGACCCTGCGCGGGCTGAAGACGACGTTCGCGCGGATGATCGAGGGGCCCCACACGATCCAGTACCCCGAGCAGAAGGTGCCCGTCTACCCCCGCTTCCGCGGGCGCCACAAGCTGCACCGCTTCGATGATTCGGATCCCACCCACCCCAACCTTGAGAAGTGCGTCGGCTGCTCGCTATGCGCCGCCGCCTGCCCGGCCGACTGCATCCGCGTCGTCGCCGCCGAGAACACGCCGGAGAACCGCATCTCGGCCGGCGAGCGCTACGCCGCCGTCTACGAGATCAATCTCTCGCGCTGCATATTCTGCGGCTACTGCGAGATCGCCTGTCCCTTCGACGCGATCACCATGGGCCACGACTACGAGCTCTCCGACTACGACCGCTCCGACCTCATCTTCACCAAGGAGATGCTGCTCGCCGAGCCCGTCGAGCGCACCCCGCTGAGAAACGAGGGGGAGTGAGCGCCCTCCTCTTCTTCATCGGCGCCATCGGCGCGATCGGAGGAGCGGTCGGCGTCGTCGTCCTGCGCGACCCCTTCTACGCCGTGCTCGCGCTCGTCGGACACCTGCTCTCGCTCGCCCTGCTGTTCCTGCTGCTGCGCGCCGAATTCGTCGCCGCCGTGCAGGTCGTCGTCTACGCCGGCGCCGTCATGGTGCTCTACGTCTTCGTCGTCGCCTACGTCGGCGAGCAGGAGGTCTCATTCGGCGACCGCCTGCGCCGCGGCGGCGGACCCGTCGGCTCCGGGCTGCGACTCGGCGCCGTGCTCGTCGGCGGCGCCGTGCTCGTCGAGCTCTTCATCGCCCTGCTCGGCAGCGGCCTGAAGGCGATCGACGGCTACGGCGCCGGCTACGCGCCGGGACCGCGGACCTACGGCACCCCGGCCTGGATCGGCAACCTGCTGCTCACCCGCTTCCTGCTCGTCTTCGAGATCTCCTCGTTTTTGCTGCTCGTCGCCGCCGTCGGCGCCGTCGTGCTCGCCCGCCGCCGCGGCGGCCTCGGCGAGCCGCCCGCCGAGCTCACCCCGCTCGGCCTCACCCGTCCGCTCGGCACCGGCACCATGGCCGAGGGCGTCGAAGGCCGAGTCACGCCGCGCCCGGCCCCTCACGCGCCCGCCCCCGCCGGACAGAGCGCCACCGAGGGCCGGGTGCCCCCGCAGACCCCCGTCGGGAGCGCCAGCCGGTGAGCATCGCCTGGTACCTCGCTGTCTCCGCCATCGTCTTCGCGCTGGGCGCCGCCGGCGTCATGACGCGGCGCAACCCACTCGTCGTCCTGCTCTGCCTGGAGCTGATGCTCAACGGCGCCAACCTCGCCCTGATCGCCTTCGCCCGCATGTGGGGCAACGGCGACGGCCAGATCCTCGCGATCGTCGTCATGACCGTCGCCGCCTGCGAGGTCTGCATCGGGCTCGGCATGATCGTCGCCATCTACCGGCGCAACCTGCCTATAGATGTCGATGAGCTGAGGGAGCTGCAGGGCTGATGCCTGAGCACATCCACTCAGGGGGGCTCGTGTGAGCACCACCACCTACGGCTGGCTCGTGCTGCTGTTCCCCCTCGTCGGGACGCTGATCAGCACCTTCGGCTTCCGCATCTGGCCCGGCCGCACCGCCGGCTGGATCGCGACCGCCGCGATCGGGCTCGCCTTCCTCGCCGCGCTCGGCGCGCTGATCTCGCTCCAGGGCCACGCCGCGACGGACCGCGAGCAGACATCGGCGCTGTGGAGCTACGCCGTCACCGCCGGCGTCGACGCCCACGTCTCGATCCTGGTCGACCCGCTGTCGGTCTACATGATCCTCGTCGTCACCGGGATCTCGACCCTGATCCACCTCTACTCGGTCTCCTACATGACAGAAGACCGCGGCTTCGCACGCTTCTTCGCCTACCTCAACTACTTCGTCTTCTCGATGCTGCTGCTCGTGCTCGCCGGCAACTTCCTGCTGCTGATCGTCGGCTGGGCGTTCGTCGGCGCGGCCTCCTACCTGCTGATCTCCTTCTGGTACCGGCGCACGACGGCGACGGCGGCGGGGATCAAGGCGTTCGTGATAAACGTCCTCGGCGACGCCGGGCTGGTGCTGGGGACGTACTTCATCTTCAAGCACACCCACAGCCTGGAATTCCTCAAGGCGTTCGCCGCCGCCCCGCACGTCTTCCACAAGAGCGAAGCCGACATCGTCGCCGGCTGCATCCTGCTGCTCGTCGGCGCCTTCGCCAAGTCGGCGCAGATCCCGCTGCACACCTGGCTGCCCGACGCGATGGAGGGCCCGACGCCGGTGAGCGCCCTGATCCACGCCGCCACGATGGTGACCGCCGGCGTGTACCTGATCGCGCGGATGCACGTCTTCTTCGAACTCGCCCCCGCCGCCCAGGACGTCGGCGCCGTGATCGGCGCCCTGACGCTGCTGATCGCGGCGACGATCGCCCTGACGCAGACCGACATCAAGCGCGTCATCGCCTACTCCACGATGTCCCAGATCGGCTACATGATCATGGGCGTCTCCGTCGGGGCCTACGCCGCGGGGATGTTCCATCTCATGACCCACGCCTTCTTCAAGGCTCTGCTGTTCATGGGCGCCGGCTCGATCATCGGCGCGATGGGCGGCGAGCAGTCGCTGGAGAAGATGGGCGGCTTTCGCAAGGCGATGCCGTTCACCTTCGCCTGCTTCATCATCGGCGGCCTCGCCCTGTCGGGCATCCCGCCGTTCTCGGGCTTCTTCTCCAAGGACGAGATCCTGCTCGTCACCGCCGAGCGCGGCGGCTGGCACTGGGCGCTGTACGTGATGGGCTACATCGGCGCCTTCCTGACCGCGATCTACACCTTCCGGATGATCTTCCGTGCCTTCTACGGCGACCCGGTGCCCGAGGCGCGGGAGCTGGAAGGCGGCCATCTGTACCACCCCGAGCACCCGACCAACCCCGCCAACGGCGAGCTCGAGGACACCGACGTCGGCTTCCCCGGACCGCACCACGCCATCGCCGAGCGGGCGCTGCCGATGAAGATCGCGATGAGCCTGCTCGCCGTCGGGGCGATCGGCGCCGGCCTCGTGCAGATCCCCGAAGTCGACGACGTCATCGTCAACTTCCTGCGGCCCACCTTCGCCGGCTCCCCGCTCTACGAACCGCACACGCGCGACGGCCTGTTGATCTTCGGCCTCTGCCTCGGCACCCTGCTCGGGTTGACGGGCATCGCGATCGCCTACCGCATCTGGGTCAAGGACCCCGCGATCGCCGTACGGATGCGTGAGCGCTTGCAGCCGCTCTACAGGCTCTCCTTCAACAAGTGGTACTTCGACGAGCTGATCGGGGCGCTCGTAGTCGCCCCCGCCGCCGCCACCGGACGCTTCGCCCGCGACACCTTCGAGCGGGTCTTCGTCGACGGGACGCTGATCGGCGGCAGCACCGCCGTCGTACGCGCCGGCTCGGCCGCCGTGCGGGCCGTGCAGAGCGGCTTCCTGCGCTACTACGCCGCCCTGCTCCTGCTCGGCGTCGGCGCCGTCGGCCTCTACTTCCTGCTCCAGTCCTGATGCCTTCGCCCGAGTCCTGATGCCGCCGCTCTCGATCCTCATCTGGCTTCCCGCCGCCTGCGGCCTGCTGGGCGCGGTGTTCGCATTGCGCAGCGAGCGCATCCCCGGCCTGATCTCGCTGCTCGGGTCGCTCGGGGCGCTGGGGCTGGCGATCGCCTACCTCGCCGATTACAAGACCGGCGGCGGCCTGCAGCAGGTGACGAACGTGAACTGGATCCCGACGCTCGGCATCCACTACAAGCTCGGCGTCAGCGGCCTGAACGTGCTGCTGGTGGGCCTGACGACGCTGCTGTTCGCGGCGGCCGTCCTGTCGGCGAACATGCGCAGCTGGCAGCGGCCGCGCCTGTTCTACTTCAACTTCATGCTCGCCGAGTCGGCCGTGCTCGGGGCGTTCCTGGCGCAGGACCTGGCGCTGTTCGTGGCCTTCTTCGACCTGATGCTGGTCCCGTTCTACTTCCTGATCGGCGGCTGGGGCGTGGGCCCGGACCGGGTGAGGGCGACGATCAAGCTCGTCATCTACACGCTCGTCGGCTCGCTGCTGATGCTCGCCGCGGCGATCGCCGCCGGGGTGCTGGCCTCCGAACAGCATGGGACGCCGCTGACGTTCGCGCTCTCCTCGCTTCAGCATCTGCCGCTGAGCCGGGGCTCTCAGGAGTGGATCTTCGTGTTCTTCGCCGCGGCCTTCCTGGTCAAGATGCCGGCGTTCCCGCTGCACGGCTGGATGCCCGACGGCTACCGGGCGATGCCGACGGAGGTGCTGATGGTGTTCTCGGGGGTGCTCTCCAAGGTCGGCGCCTACGGGTTCCTGGCGATCGTGCTGCCCCTGTTCCCGGAAGCGGCGGTGCACTTCCAGCTGGTGATGCTGCTGATCGCGCTGGCCTCGATCCTGTACGGCTCGGTGATGGCGTTCACCCAGAACGACGTCCGCCTGATCGCCGGCTTCTCCTCGGTGGCGCAGCTCGGCTTCATCACGCTCGGGGTCTTCGCGCTGAACCCCCAGGGCGCCCAGGGGGCGCTGCTGCAGATGGTCAACCACGGCCTGGTGGTGGCGCCGCTGTTCTTCATCATCGCCCTGCTCGCCCAGCGGGCGGGCGGCTCCCAGGACATCCGCGAGCTCGGCGGCATCGCCTTCCGCGCGCCCGTCCTCGCCGGGCTCTTCCTGATCGTGGCCCTCGCCACGCTGGCGATGCCGGGCTCGTCGAACTTCGTCGGCGAGTTCCTGATCCTGCTGGGCGTCTTCAAGGCGAAGCTGACGATCGCGATCATCGCCTTCGCCGGCGTCGTCATGGCCAGCGTCTACGCCCTGCGGATGTTCATCCGCTCGATGCACAACCGGGTCGGCAGCGGCGTGCAGCCGCGTGAGCTCACACCGCGCGACGGCCTGGTGCTGGTCCCGCTGGTGCTGGTGATCCTCTTCTTCGCGTTCTACCCCCAGCTGGGGCTGACGCGCAGCGAAGCCTCGGCGAAGGCCGCCATCGCACCGGCGCGGGCGGCGCTGAGCGCGCCGAAGGTGGCTTCCAGCGAAGCGCCAGAAGCCGCGCGCGCAACCGCGGAAGACCAGGACGAAGCCGCACAGGCAAGCGCCGCCCAGGAAACAGAAGGCGCACGATGAGATACCTCCCGCTCTTCTCGCACGCCATGGTGGCGACGGCCGCGCTCAAAGGCCCGCACATCGACTTCGCGGGCCTCTCGCCCCTGATCGCCCTTCTCGGCGGGGCGGTCGTGGTGTTGTTGATCGGACTGCTCGGCCCGCGCCGGATCCGCGAGCACGTGGTGCCGGCGTGCGCGCTGATCGCGCTCGGCGCAACCGCCGGCCTGACGATCTGGCAGTGGGGCTCGCAGAAGTCGATCGTCTCCGGCGCGCTGGCGGTCGACTACCTCTCGCTGGTGCTCAACCTGCTGCTCGTCGCCGGAGGTGCGGCGGCGGTGCTGCTGGCGTGGCGCTCACGGGCGGCGCACGAAGCGGCCCATGGCGAGTTCCACGCCCTGCTGCTGAGCTCGATCGGCGGGATGTCGCTGCTGGCGGCCGCCCAGAACACGGTGGCGCTGTTCCTCGGCCTGGAGCTCCTCTCGATCCCGCTGTACGTGCTGTGCGCGGTGGAAATGCGCCGCGAGCACTCGCTGGAGTCGGGCCTGAAGTACCTGATCATCGGCTCGGTCGGGTCGGCGACGCTGCTCTACGGCCTGGCGCTGATCTACGGCGCGACGGGCGCGACCGACTTCGGGGCGATCGCGAGCGCGATCTCGAGCAACGGCCTGAGCGCAAACGTGCTGCTGCTGACGGGGGTGGGTCTGTGCGTGGCGGGCCTGGCGTTCAAGTCCTCGGTGGCCCCCTTCCACCAGTGGACGCCCGACGTCTACGAGGGCGCGCCGACCCCGATCACGGCGTTCATGGCGGTCGCGACGAAGGTGGCGGCGCTGGGCGTGTTCCTGCGCTTCTTCGACGTCGCGCTGATCCAGGCTCAGTCGAGCTGGGGCCCGGCGGTGGCGACGCTGGCGGCGATCACGATCGTCGTGGGCAACGTCGGCGCGCTGGGCCAGTCCTCGCTGAAGCGGATGCTGGCGTACTCCTCCGTCGGCCAGGCCGGCTACATGCTCGCCGGCGTCGTCGTCTCGACCCAGCTGGGGGTGCGGGCGACGGTGTTCTACCTGGCGGTCTACCTGTTCATGAACATGGCGGCGTTCGCGGTGATCGTGGCGCGCGAGCGCGAAACGGACCTGGGCGACTCGATGCAGGCTGTCGCCGGCCTCGGCCGCACCCGCCCCTACCTGGCGTGGCCCCTGACGCTCTCGATGCTCGGCCTCGCCGGGATCCCGGCGACGGCGGGCTTCATGGGCAAGTTCTACCTCATCGACGCCTCCGTCTCCGGCGGCTACACCTGGCTGGGCGTGGTGATCGTGATCGGCTCGATGATCTCGCTCGGGTACTACCTGCCGGTGATCGCGGCGATGTGGATGCGCGAGGCGCCGGAGGAGGGCACGGCGGATGCGACGACATCCGCCTTCTCCGGCCCATCCCCGTCCGCTGGCGGCCCGCTGCCGGCGATCGCGGGCGGATCGCCCGAGCTCGCCCCCGCCCTCACTCCGGCGCGCACCTCGGGACGTCACCTCGAGGTCGCCTTCGTCGCGGTCCTCGCCGGCGCGGCGACGCTGTTCTTCGGGATCGTGCCGCAGCCGCTCTTCGATCTCGTGCGGCACGCCGGCGCGGGACTCGGGATTCTCTAAAGCCCGGCACGGGACTCTTTATTTTTGCGATTTCGGATCGGCGCGATCACGCCGATTCGGCCGCCATCGGCGCGATCGCGCCGATCTCAAATCGTTTTTTTGGATTGGCGGCGGGTTGACGCCGCCCAAAATTCGTGTTACCATTGGTAATATGAATGCAGGAGGAGGAGCTGCGAGATCGCTGCGGGCCGCCGTCGTCGCGATCGCCCTGGCCGCCACCGGCGTGCTGTGCCCATCGGCCTGGGGGGCCACCGAAGCGGGACTGAGGGCTTCGCTGTCGCCCTCCCGGCCTCGCGGCACGAGGACGCTCGCTCTCACGGTACACCTGAAGAACACCTCCGGCGAGCCGCCCGAGCCGCTGCGCCGGGCGATTCTGCGCCTGCCGGCCGGCCTGGGCCTGGAAATCCCGCGGTTGCGCAGCTGCCGCGCGATCGTTCTCGCCACCCGGGGCGTGAAGGGTTGCCCGTCGCGGTCGTCGATCGGCGGCGGCTCGGCGCTCGTCGAGGGCGTGCTGGGCACCCACGACGTCGTCGCGCCGGTGACCCTCCACGCCTTCCTGGGTCCGCTGCGCAACCTGACGCCGACGTTCGAGATCCTCAGCGAAGGCACGTATCCGATCAGCACGCAGCTGCTCTTCACGGCGAGCTCGGAACCGGCGCCGGAGCCCTTCGGCGAAGAGCTCGTGATGTCGCTGCCGCCGATCTCCAGCGCCCCCGGCGAGCCCGACGTGTCGGTGCTCAGCCTGACGCTGACGATCGGAGACCACAACGGCACGGGAGGCGCGGCGACGATCGCTCTGCCCGCTCACTGTCCCAGCGGCGGGCTGCCGTTCGCCGGGGAATTCGCGTTTGCCGACGGCTCGAGCGCAACCGCCGACACGACGTCGCCCTGCCCGCACAGCTCCGCGAGTCGCCTCCACCACGCACGGCGGGCCTCAGGCGAGGGCACGGGCAGGCACCAGGCACGGGTCGCGCGGACCGTGCTGGCGCAGGCGGCGGCTACAGCCCTGGCGCGAACGGCGAAGACGGTGACGCTCAACGAGCAGGGCCGCCTTCACCTGACGAGCAAACGCGGCTTCACGCTCAACGAGGAGGGCCCGGCGTCGGGCACGGTGAGCGGCACGCTCGCCGTCGAGCTGAAGATCGTCTCGACGAGCCACGTTACGGCCCAGCTCAGCCTCTCCACCCACTCGGGCTCGATCACGGGCACGGCGAGCGCGAGCTACCACCGGGACTCGACCGACGCGACCTTCTCGGGGACGCTCTCGATCAGCCACGGCACGGGCAGCTACTCCGATGCGCACGGGTCGAATCTCAGCTTCAGCGGCACCATCCAGCGCAAAAGCGACGCGATCGAAACCCACGTGGGCGGCAGAGTGTCCGAGTGAGCGCGGATGCTCGAGCTGCGTGACCTCGTCAAGCACTACCCCGCTGTCGGCGGTGAGCCGGTGCGCGCCGTGGACGGGGTCTCGCTGGAGGTGTCGCCAGGCGAGCTGGTGGCGCTCTACGGCCCGAGCGGCTCGGGCAAGACGACGCTGCTGCTGATGATCGCGACGCTGCTCGCTCCGACGGCGGGCACGGTCTCGATCGGCGGCCGCGACGTCTCCTCCCTTTCCGAGCGCGAAGCCTCGCGCTTTCGCCTGGCCGAACTGGGCTTCATCCGCCAGAACTTCGACCTGATGCCGGGTGTCAGCGCGATCGACAACGCGATCCTCAAGCTGCTGGGAAGCATGCGCTGGCGGGAAGCCCAGCGCGAGATACGGCCGCTGCTGGAGCGCCTGGGCCTGGGGGCGCGGCTGTCGCATCGCGCCGAGACGCTCTCGATGGGCGAGCGCCAGCGGGTGATGATCGCCCGCGCGCTGTCCACCGAGCCGCGGCTGCTGCTCGCCGACGAGCCGACCGGCAGCCTCGACACGCAGCGGGGACGCGAAGTGCTCGAGCTGCTGCGCGAGCTGTGCCGCGAGCGGGGCGTGGCGGCGGTGCTGGTCAGCCATGACCCGATGGCCGCCCACTACGCGGACCGGGTGCTGGCGTTGCGCGACGGCCGACTTGGACGCTACGAGGCGGTGGACACGGTGCTCGTGCCGTGAGCGCGTACAACGCGCTGCGCCTCTACCGGGTGCGCCTGCGGGCGCGCATCGCCCAGGAGTGCCTGGCGGTGCTCGGGATCGCGGCGGGCGTGGCGCTGCTGTTCGCGGCGGAGGTCTCCAGCTCGAGCCTGCAGAGCTCGGCCGGCCAGCTCGGACGCGGAATCGAGGGTGCGGCGACGCTGCAGCTGCTGGCCCGCGGCCCCCAGGGCTTCCCCGAAGGGATGCTGGCGCGGGTGCGGGCGATACCGGGAGTGCGCATCGCCTCGCCACTGCTGGAAACCGGTGCCAACGCCATCGGGCCGCGCGGCAGCGCCTCGGTGCAGCTGGTGGGCGCGGACCCCAGCCTCGGCCGGCTCGGGGGGACGCTGGTGCGCCACATCTCGCTGGAACCCTTCGAAGGCGTCGGCGCGGTCGTGCTGCCGGCCCCGCTGGCCCGCGGGCTCGGGGTCACTCACTTCGGCCAGGAAGTCACGCTGCAGATCTCGGGCCACACGGTCACGGCGCCGCTCTTCCGCCAGCTGCGCGAACGCCAGATCGGCTCGTTGGTGGACATCCCGGTGGTGCTCGCGCCGCTGGAATACGCACAGGAAATGAGCGGTCTCGGCGGACGCGTGACGCGCATCCTGGTCGAGCCTCGCCCTGGCGCCGCGGCGCGGGTGCGCGCCGCCATGAGGTCGCTCGCGGGGGGCCGCCTGGACGTGGAGCCCGTCAGCTACGACGAGACCCTGTTCTCGCAGGCGGCCCAGGCCAGCAACCAGTCGACGGCGCTGTTCGCCGTGATCAGCGCGCTCGTGGGGTTCCTGTTCGCGTTCAACGCGACCCTGCTCACGGTGCCCCAGCGGCGCCGGCTGATCCTCGACCTGCGCCGCGACGGATACGCCCCGCGCACGGTTATCGCGGTGCTGCTGCTCGACGCGATCGCGCTGGGGGCGGTCGCCAGCGTGCTCGGGCTCGGCCTCGGGGAGGAGCTCTCGATCCACTTCCTGCACGCCGAACCGGCCTTCCTCTCGCTGGCCTTCGCGGTCGGCTCGGAGCGCGTCGTCGGCTGGGAGAGCATCGCGATCGCGCTCGGCGGCGGCATGCTGGCGGCGGTCGTGGCGGTGCTGAGCCCGCTGCGCGACATCCTCTCGCGCGACCCGCTCGCGGCGCTGAGGACCGAGCAATCCCGCGTCGGCGGCGCCGGCGGCCGCCGGGCGCTCGCCGGACTGGGCTGCCTGGCGGCCGCCACGGCGCTGCTGCTCGCCGCGCCGCAGGCCTCGATCCCGGGGATGGTCCTGCTCATCGCGGGTCTCCTCCTGGAGCTGCCGCTGGCGCTGAGCGTCGCGCTCGCCCTGACGCGGCGGGTCGCCGCGCAGATGCGCAGCGTGGTACCCCACGTGGCCACGATGGAGCTCAGCGCGGCCCGCTCCCGGGCGGTCGCGATCGCGGCCACCGGCGCGGTGGCGATCTTCGGCAGCGTCGCCATCGAGGGCGCCCACGGCGACCTGCTCTCGGGCCTGGAACGGGCGGCCGACGAGATGAACGCGGGGACGTCGGTCTGGGTCGCCCCGGCGGGGTCCTACAACCTGCTGCAGACGACCCCCTTCGCGCCGACCGCCCTGTCGCGGATCGCGCGCCTGCCCGGGGTGCGCGCGGTGCACGTCTATCGCGGCGGGCTGCTCGACTACGGCGACCGCCGGGTGCTCGTCACGGCGCCGCCCGTCGACGGCGCGACGCCGCTGCTCGCGCCCGATCAGCTGTTGCATGCCGATCCTGGCCTCGTCGAGCGGCGGCTGCGCGCCGGCGGCTGGCTGGTGCTCTCGCAGGCGGTGGCCGAAGAAAACGATCTCCACGTCGGGCAGGCGTTCACGCTGCCCAGCCCCGATCCGCGGAGGTTCCGGGTCGCGGCGTTCAGCACCAATCTCGGCTGGGCGCCGGGGGCGATCGTGATGAACGCCGCCGACTACGCCCACGCGTGGGGCAGCACCGACGCCAGCGCGCTCGGCGTCCGGCTCGCCCCGGGCGTCCCGCCGGCGGCCGGTGCCGCCGAGATACGGCGCGCCCTGCACGCCGCCGGCGTGACCGGCCTCGCCGTGCAGACGGCGGCCCAGCACGCCGCCCGCCAGCACGCGCTGGGCCGCGAAGCCCTGGCCCGCCTCACCCAGATCGCGGCCCTGATCCCGCTCGTCGCGGTGCTGGCGATGGCGGCCGCGATGGGCGCCATGGTCTGGCAGCGCCGCCCCCGCCTGGCCAAGCTCAAGCTCGAGGGCATCGCGCGGACGGCGCTGTGGAGCACGATCCTGCTCGAGAGCCTGCTGCTCGTCGGCGTCGGCTGCCTCGTGGGCGCCGTCTTCGGCCTCTACGGCCAGCAGCTCGCCGATCGGGCGCTGGCGGGCGTGGTGAACTTCCCGGTGGTGCACTCGGTGAGCGCGCTCGGCGGGCTGGAGAGCCTCGCGGTGGTGCTCGCCACGGCACTGGCGATTCTCGCGATCCCCGGCTACGTCGCGGCGTGCGTGCCGGCGGCGCTGGCGCTGCAGGACTAGCCGATGACGGGGGACGAGCACGAGGATCCCACGACGGGCTCCGGGATCGACGCCGACGACACCGAGTCCCGCCCCTACAGGCAGGTCGCCCGCGCCCAGTCGCGGGAGCGGACCCGCGAGGCCCTGATCGAGGCCGCCGTCGACGAGTTCTTCGGCGACCGCTGGCAGAAGAGCTCGCTGGAGTCGCTGGCGGCGCAGGCCGGCGTGACAAAGCAGACGCTGCTGCGCCACTTCGGTTCGAAGAACGGGCTCCTGTTGCAGGCGCTGATCCGCTCCGCGTCGAACATGCTCGACCAGCGCTGGCGCGTGTCGCCGGGCGACGTGCAGGGCGCGGTGGAGAACCTGCTCGACCACTACGACGCCTGGGGCGAGCGCTCGCGGCGCATCGGCTCCTGGCAGGGCGGCCCGCCGATGCTGGCGCAGCTGTCAGGGATGGCCCGCCAGGTGCACTACGACTGGATCGACTACGTCTTCGCCCCCTGGCTGAAGGAAGCGCCAGAACCTGGCCGGGCGCGCCGGCGGGCGACGCTGATCGCGTTGTGCGACGTCCAGACCTGGTGGATCCTCGCCCACGACCTCGGCCTCCCGCGCTCCGAGGTCGCGGCGGCGCTGGTCGAGGCTATCCAGGCGGTCCTGGCCGGCGCCGAGGGTCGATGAGGATCCTCCTCTACACCTCCCCGGCGCGCGGCCACCTCTACCCGGCGATGCCGATCGCCTCCGAGCTCGCCGCCCGCGGGCACGACACCCGCGTGCAGACGCTCGCCGCCGAGATCGACCACGTCCGGGCCGCCGGCCTGGACGCCGCGCCGATCGACCCGGCGATCGAGGCGCACGCGATCGTCGACTGGAAGCAGCGCCTGGCGCCGCTCGCCGCGCTGTCGGTGCTGCGCACCTTCGCCCGCCGATCCGAGCTCGAGGCGCCCGACCTGACGCGGGCGATCGAGCGCGATGCGCCCGACGTGCTCCTGATCGACGTCAACTGCTGGGGCGCGGCCACCGCCGCCGAGGCCTCGGGGCTGCCGTGGGCGGTGTACTCGCCCTACCTGCTGCCGCTGCGCTCCCGCGAGGCGCCGCCGTTCGGGCTCGGCCTGGCGCCCCGGAGCGGACCGCTGGGCCGCGCCCGCGACGTCGCCCTCGGGGCGGTATTGAGCGCCAGCTTCGACCGCACGGCGATGCCGACTATCAACCGGCTCCGTACACAGCTCGGCCTGGCACCGCTGCCGAGCTACGAGGCCCAGCTCGGGCGGCCGCACGCGCTGCTGGCCCTGACGGCCGAGGGCTTCGAGTATCCGCGCCGCGAGTGGCCGACGAACGTGCGCTTCGTCGGCCCCATGGAGTGGTCGCCGCCGCAACCCGCCCCGCCCTGGCTGCGGGAGATGACCGACCCGCTGGTGCTCGTCACCTGCTCGACCGAGCGCCAGCGCGACAAGCGCCTGCTGCACGTCGCCCTGGAAGCGCTGCCGCCCGTCGGGATGGCCGTGCTCGGGACCGCCGCCGCGCACGACCCCGGCGAGTTCGCCCCGCCCCCGGGCAGCCGCGTCGAGCGCTTCGTGCCCCACGACCACGTGCTCGCCGGCGCCGCCTGCGTGGTCTGCCACGGCGGGATGGGGATCGTCCAGAAGGCCCTCGCCGCCGAGGTCCCGCTCGTCGTCGTCCCGTTCGGGCGCGACCAGCTCGACGTCGCCTGCCGCGTCGAGGAGGCGCAGGCCGGCGCCCAGCTCTCCCCGCGCCGGCTGACGCCGGCACGGCTGCGGCAGGCCGTGGAGCTGGCGATGACGCTGCGCGCGGGGGCGCGGCGCGTGAGCGCGGCGTTCGCCGCCGCCGGCGGGGCGAGCGCGGCGGCGGACGCCGTCGAGGGGGTGGTCGTCGGCGGCGGATCCGATCACACCGCCCGCACGCGGGCCTGAGCCTCGGTGACCGCTCAGCCCGCGTAGTACGCCAGCCAGGCGAACAGGCTCGTCGTCCCCGCCATCGTCCGGAACATCCCGGGCAGCGTCTGGGAGTCCTCGATCGGCCCGCCCCACCAGCTCCCCAGCCAGAGCCCGTCGCCAAGCGAGGCGTGGCGGGCGGCGGCCGCGGCGTTGACCTCCGCCAGCTCCTGCCAGTGGGCGTCGCCGACGGCCCTGCCGTAGGCCATCATCCACTCGAAGAAGATCGAGTCGTAGAGCGGCGCGAAGTTGTACCGGTAGCCGTAGATCTCGGTCATCGACCGCGCCTGGTCGGCGGCGTGGCCGCAGTAGCTCTGCACGCCGGTCGCCTGGCAGATGAGATATTGGGCGTAGATCAGCGGCGCCTGGACGTAGTCGATCACCGTGCTCCCCGGCCCCCCGCTCAGGAAGAGCCCGTGGAAGCCGATGTCGTGGGCGTCGCCCCAGTCGACGAACTTGCGCGCCTCGTCGAGGTCGAAGCGGTTGTGGCCGACGTCGTAGAGCAGCATTCCCAGGAGGCTGCCCGCCGCGAGCGCCTCGCCGGCGCGGTAGGGGTGATCAGTGTTCCACCAGATCCCGCCGCCCGACGCGTCCCAGCCGTCGGCGGCGATGAAGTCGAACGCGCGCACCGCGTCGTGCAGGTAGCGGCGCTCCCCGGTCGCCCGGTAGGCCTGGACGAAGGCCACCCCGAGCCAGCCGTTGTCGTCGAACCAGGCCTCCGCGCCGCGGTAGCGATCGTCGGGGTAGGGGGCGTAGCCGTTCAGGTAGGGATTCCAGTAGCGCTCGGAGGCGTGCCCGAAGCGGTCGACCAGCGCCCGGTGCGCCGGCGAGGGATCGGCCATGTCGATCGCGGCGACCGACTCGAACATGCGCACGTCGCCCCAGACCGTGAGCAGGGGGTAGGCGCCGGTGCAGCCGAGGTACTCGCAGTACCAGTCGCCCGAGCGCCAGCTCGCGCTCTGGCGGACGCCGGCTTCGGCGAGGCCGAGATAGTCGGGCGTCCGCGCGGCGCGGGCTCCGCTTGTGGCCAGCGCGGTCGCGGCGGACCCCACGGGGAGCGGCGGCGCAGCGGTCGCCGCGTGGGCGCCGCCCGCGAACACGAGCGGCGAGGCCATGCCGACGGCAATTGCGATAGCCAGCGCCGTCAGCGAGGTTCGGCGGAGCGCCCTGGGAGAGACCATCGCTGTCGTATCGGCAGCTTCCCGGGTTTCGTGAGGAAATCGAGGCTCACGTGGCTCCAGCG